>Ga0315322_10000882_pt1 | contig 22917 bp, 17 predicted proteins | sample M110021515metaG_FD_203461 | JGI IMG/M metagenome (GOLD analysis project Ga0315322, IMG submission 203461) | Ammonia-oxidizing marine archaeal communities from Monterey Bay, California, United States - M1 100m 21515 | ecosystem: Environmental > Aquatic > Marine > Intertidal zone | place: USA...
AGAACATAACGATCGAGATCAACAAACAAACACTAACCGCTTCCAAAGCCAAATCTGATCGCAGTTGGTCCTATGAAATCCATTGGGCTGACGGTAACTGGGTGGCAGGCCCAAAATCTCAAAATGGCTTGCAAAAAAAACATGGGTTGCAAGGCCCAATCGACGATGCATTCCTTAGCAGTTTTCTAATGGTCACGCCTAGCGGTAAGCCGATCAATGAAGCGATTGGGGCATGGACTGCTTCGGAACAAGTACATGCCATTAAGCATTGGCGACAACATTTTCGCGGACATGCCCGCATAAAAACGGATACCGCTGTGACCGAAGAAGATATTAACAATCACAATCTGATCCTTTGGGGAGACTTTTCGTCTAATGCAGTCCTTGCTGACATCCTTGCCCGTCTGCCGCTCACTTGGAACCAACAGGGTGTCTCCATTGGTGAAAAAGTATTTGATGCAAAAAGCCATGCTCCTATCATGATCTACCCAAACCCACTTAATCCTGAGAAATATGTCGTGATCAACAGTGGATTCACTTATCGCGAATACGCTTATCTAAATAATGCTCGTCAGGTTCCCATGCTACCTGACTGGGCAATCGTCGATGTAGTTAACAAGCCCGAACCAAACGACTCTATTTATCGATTCCCCGGAATCCCTAAAGATGCCAACTTTTTTGACGAGAACTGGGGTGTAAAATAGCGACTAAGATGACTCACGTAAAATCGTTGTGCCTAACGACTTGGACGGCCATCGTGCTGGCGGTGCTGAACTCCTCTCTCTTTGGTGCCCCGGGGAAACGCTCTGGCGATGATCAAGGCAAACGTATCTATCTGAAACAATGTGCACACTGCCATGGCATGCAGGGCGAAGGTGTTGTCGGGGTTAACGAAAATCCGCTTTATGGTAATAAGCAGCTATCCGAATTGATTCAGGTGATTGTCGAAACAATGCCTGAAGATAAACCCAATACCTGTAAGGGTGAAAATGCCGTTGCGGTTGGACGTTATATTTTCGAGACGTTTTATACGCCTGAAGCCAGAGCAAGTCAAAAACCTCCCCGAATCGAATTAGCACGACTCACAAATCGCCAGTACAAACAAACCATTAGCGATCTCTTTACAGCCTTTCTTGGTAAACCCCAATTGAACGAAGAGCGTGGGATCCACGCCACTTACTACGACACCCGTGGATTCGGTAAACAAGTCGGGCAAGAAGTCGTCGATAGTATCGATTTTGATTTCGACCGAATATTACCGCATGAAAAGATCTCTAAGAAAGAAGAATTCAGTATTCGCTGGCAGGGTGCCGTCATCGCAGAAGAGAGTGGCATTTATGAATTCATCGTTAAAAGCCCCAACAGTATTCGGCTTTATATTAATGATCGAGAAACACGGCTTGTCGACAAATATGTCGCTACCAAAGATAGTGAGGCTGAGCATTCCGGCACAATCTATCTGCAAGGAGGGCTGCCTTATTTTTTTCAGCTGGAGACTTTCCGTTTCAAAGATCCCGCGGCTTCAATGAGCCTAATGTGGGTGCCGCCGGGAGGAACTCGACAAATAATCCCTAAACGTAATTTATACCCAACCACCATCGGTACCGGTATTCTCGTGCAAACTCCATTTCCTCCCGATGACAGCGCCAGTGGCTATGAACGCGGAATTGCAGTCAGTGCAGAATGGGATCAAGCAACCACGAATGCCGCTATTGAAGTGGCTGAACAGGTCCTACCACTTATGGATCAAATGGCTAGGACCAAAAGCGGGGACGTCGATCGGCATGATAAGCTACAGACGTTTTGTCACGCATTGGTTGAATATGCGTTTCGACGCCCGCTTACCGATGATCAAAAATCCATCTACGTTGACAGCTTCTTCTTGGATGATCTCGAATTATCAGATTCCGTCAAACGTGTTATTATCTCCACCTTGAAGTCACCGTTGTTTCTCTATCCGGAATTGAGCCGCAACCCGGAGGATCCCGTAGTGGATAGCTATTTGGTTGCCGGTCGTTTGGCGCTGGCCTTATGGGATTCCGTTCCAGATACAGCTTTGCGAAATGCTGCTGGGCGTGGAGACTTATTAGATCCAATCAAAGTACAGCAACAAATCAAACGAATGCTGAATAATAGTCGGGCAAAGTCTAAGCTCGATTACTTCCTCCTGCACTGGTTGCAGTTAAACGAAAAGGGTGAGTTTTCTAAAGACGACGAGCATTACGCCAACTTTACAGATACTATTAAAGCGGATCTTCGACTGTCTCTGCGTTTGTTCTTTCAGGACGTCGTTTGGAGTGAAGATTCGGACTTCCGCCAACTCTTCGACTCACCAACCATTCCTATGAACCACAATCTAGCACAGTTTTATGGCATCGAAACCTTTGAAGGAAATGAGTTTCAACCTGGTTCGGTAAGCGAACACGCTGTCAGCGGGATTTTGACTCATCCCTACATGCTTTCGATGCTGGCCTATCGGGACAACAGCTCTCCAATTCATCGCGGTGTTTTTATTACGCGACGGCTGTTGGGAAGAACTCTTAAGGAACCGCCTCAAGCCACCGAACTTGGTAGTGCTGAGTTTCCCGACGGACTTACAATTCGCGAAAAAGTTACACAGCTCACAGAACCTACCACCTGTGCAGGGTGCCATAACATCATTAATCCTCTGGGTTTCAGTCTCGAGAACTTTGATGCCATTGGCCGATATCGAAATCAGGAAGTTGGTAAAGCCATTAATGCCGTTGCCAACTATACTACAGTGGTTGGTGAGAAGGTCGAGTTGTCCGGGGCCTCCGGACTAGCAGAGTTGATTACCATCAGTCCTCAGGCTCATGGAGCATTCGTCGACCACTTATTCCATCAGGCAATGAAACAACCAATCAACGCCTATGGCGACTCACTCCGCAAGCAATTAATAGAACAATTTCAGGTGTCCGAGTTTAATATTCAGCAACTGCTAACAAACATTGTTAAAGCAGCCGTTTTGTTTGAGCCTGAACAGGAACAATAAGTATGACTATTCATCATCGTCGTCAATTTATTCAGGACATGGGTTTTTCAGCAGCAAGCCTGCCATTGCTGATGGGCTTACCAGCTTTTGCTCAGGCTGATGTAAACAATGCGAAGCAGCGAATGATCGTTGTGTTTAGCCCGAACGGAACCATCCCTGGTGACTTCTGGCCTGACGAAACAGGTGCTGACTTTAAGCTGAAGCGGATTATGGAGTCGCTACAGCCCTATCAGGATCAAATGCTGATTCTCAAAGGGATCTGTGATCAAATCAAAGGTGATGGCGACAGCCACATGCGTGGCATGAGTTGCTTGCTGACTGGAATCGAGTTACTCCCCGGAAACATTCAGGGTGGAAGTCACACGCCCGCTGGATGGGCCAGTGGCTTATCGGTGGATCAGGAAGTCAAAAACTACCTCCAGAGCAAACCAGAAACACAAACTCGATTTGGTTCACTGGAATTTGGAGTGGTCGTTCCGGATCGAGCTGATCCCTGGACTCGTATGATCTACTCAGGCTCCAACAAACCCATCGCTCCAATGGACGATCCCTATGTGATGTTCAATAAGCTATATGGAAAACTGGAAGATCGCAAAAGTGTCGAAAGCGTATTGGACCGTGTTCGCAATGATTTACGTCGAGTCCGTACGCTGGTTGGCAAAGAAGATCGCAAGTTGCTGGAACAACATGAACAGTTCATTCGTGAAATGGAAGCCCGGATCAAGCGTGATGCTGAACACCAGCTCGACATTCCCGCTCCGGCACAAAAGGCAGGCGTAAAGAACGCCAATGAGAACATGCCTGACTTAAGTCGCATGCAGATCGACATGCTGGTAAACAGCTTACAGAATGATATGGCTCGCGTCGCATCGCTACAGTACACTCGAAGTGTTGGTCAGGCAAAGATGACCTGGTTAGATATCAATGAAGGGCATCACGGTTTATCGCATGAACCTGACAGTGATAAAGAAGCTGTCGAGAAGCTGGTTAAAATTAACCAGTGGTATTGTGAAGAGATTGCTTATCTGGCCAAACGACTGGCGAATACTCCAGAGGCCGATGGTTCTGGATCTATGCTCGATAATACGACAATCATCTGGACAAATGAGCTCGGTAAGGGTAATTCACACACACTCAATGACATTCCATTTGTCCTGATCGGTGGTGGATTGCGGTTCAGAATGGGCCGCTCATTGCAGTATGGTCGAGTTTCACATAACCGGCTTTTGATGGCATTTGCTCATGCCTTTGGGCATCATGTGGAGTCGTTCGGCAACAAGAATTACTGTGAAGACGGGCCACTTCACGACCTGACTTAAGCGTGTTAATATAAAATTTCTTGGGGGCGGTTAGCTCAGTTGGTTAGAGCGCCACGTTGACATCGTGGAGGTCGTTGGTTCGAATCCAATATCGCCCACTACCACCCTTGGTGGTTACCCCTTAAAAGGTAGCTACCAAGGGTTTTTCTATTGGTATATCAGTGTTTGCGTTAACTTCGTTGATCGTCATTGATCCTTGTTGACCTTTACTATGCGTCCTTGAGGCGTCCTTTTCGGCGTCCTTTTATTTTTGATGGCGTCCTTTTTACTCAATCGGCACTTGCAACAAACTCACCACGACATTGAAGATAGTGTCACAATGAAGTTAGTCACAATAACGCCAAACAAAATTCCAGATGCGAGCATCTGGTAGGCGGCTTTTTTGTCTTTCTTTTGAATTTCCCTTTCAAGGCTGTCTATTCTATGCCATAGCCTTGAACAGCTCGAGCATTCAATCGCACTTAGATCCGCCTTCTCAATCATCTTATATCTCTTTCAATTCAAACGTTCAACAGTTTCGAACAACTTTACCATACAGCAGAGCAGATTCACAATGAGGACATTCAACGGCAGTCTGAACACAGAACGCTTCCTCGAATAGCTCGTATGCCACGTAATCTTCTATGAAATCGTCCATCATTCAGTCTTTCAGAACCAAAGAGCGATTCTTATTACCGCCAGCGAAGTCACGATCTGGCCAAACGTCCTTGAAAAACTGACTTACAGAACGGCAATTGATCTCATACTTACTCGCCAAGTGATCTTTCAGCCACCTGAACGGGAGATTCCGTGAATCTGGATGCAAAGCTTTGTACTTCAGGGGATTAGATGGTTTTCTTCCTGCTGAACGTACCATGAAACGTAATCACAAAAGGGTTATCACGCGTTTGCAGAGATATCCGGCAACCGTTTAGCCCGCAGGTATTTCAGGAGTAACATTGTGTTACACAGGCACGCAATCGCCACCCATATTGAAGTGACGAACAATGCTTGCCGTGAGGTGTGCAGAAATGGAAAGCTGTTAATCATTCTGTCAGTACCGTAAATCACGGGAGCTGCCTCCAGTTGGCACCAGTCGATGATTAATTCCACGCAGGCAAAAGCAGGTAACACCCAACCAGTATTGAGGATTAGTAGTAGGATGGCGAGCGTCGTGTGTTTTAACAATGTTGTTGTCCTTAAATAGTAAGGGAAACTGTAATTGAGGAAAGCGAGGCCAATAGTGAACACGCCATTCAAGTTAGACTGGTTGAGCGTGATAAATCACTTTTTTATTAACCCGTAGATTACCGTATAAGTTTCGTATTCCGCAATAATTTTATTGAAAACAGCCTGAGTCAACTTGTAGTGATTGGTGGGGCTTGTTCGACGTCCTTTTATTTTTGCTGGCGTCCTTTTTGCTCAATCGGCCAGAACCAAAGAGCGATTCTTATTACCGCCAGCGAAGTCTCACTGCTGACTTTAACAAGTCAAAACTTTCGCCATCCTGACATTAGGATTGCTAATATCAGGGCGGCTGTGTTACAAAGAAACATAGGCTCGGGTTCAATTTTTATTAAAGGAACTATGATGAACGAATCTACAAGTAACTCGGGCGACTCTGAGATGAATGACGCATCCAGCCCATATCAGCCACCCGCAGAAGAAAGTACAGCTGCACAATCTGCCGGTGGGCGACCACTCGCTTCGGCTGGTCGACGCTTTGGTGCAATCCTTCTTGACGGTGTAGTCATTGGTATCGGCGGCATGATCCTCGGTATGTTATTAGGCGGCACAATTTTGGGAATGATTGGTATGGGTGCAGTAGCAGATGCCGGAGCCACTCCCGAAGAAGCGGCTGCAGCTGCCGCCGTTGGTGGGTTTATAGGTGGTTTGTTGGGTACAATTATTGGCCCGTACATTGCTAGCTTTATTATGATGATTCTTGAATGTTGTACCGGAATTACGCCAGGCAAGTTAATACTGGGAATAAAGGTTAGCAATGCGGATGGTTCAGATGCAAATCTTGGCAATATTGTTACACGTGGACTTCTAAAATACCAATACACCTGGTTAGTGATAGTTGGAACCTTTATAGGGCTGGATTTCTTAGTAACTATTTCTGGACTTTTATCAATCGTAATGTTCTTTGGGATCTTTCTTATCTTTGGTGAGGGAAGGCAAACGTTATGGGATAAGATGGCCAAAACATCAGTGGCAATGAAGGATTAATCCCCCCCAATTGTGTACTGGCATAATACGGTTCAAGTCCGAGGCGGGTTTTAGTAGATGGTATTTTGATACGTTATTTACTGGGTTGCCGTAGGCCAATATCGCCCACTACCACCCTTAGTGGTTACCCTTCAAACGGTAGCTTCTAAGGGTTTTACTATTGCTATATCAGTGTTTGCGTTAACCTCGTTGATCGTCATTGATCCTTGTTGACCGTTACTATGCGTCATTGAGGCGTCCTTTTCGGCGTCCTTTTTACTCGGTACGGATGCTAGAACAAGTGAGACGAAAGGTTTACCCACGCCAACTTCCTCAGGCTATTAAGTAACTATGAATAAAAAAATCACGACTACCGTTTACTTTGGGGCAACCGTCTCAGTCCTCTTGTGGTTCGTTTTTTTGTTTTCCTCGGGTGGATTTGGTCCTTCTGACTTTGAGTTGCTCAAAGGATTAGCCGAAGGCGGAGATGCGGATGCTCAACTCCATCTGGGTTTGGCCTACGCCTATGGGGTGGACGTGTCGGAGGACGATGCTGAAGCGGCGAAGTGGTACCGCTTAGCGTCGAAACAGGGACAACCAGATGCTCAGGTCTTCCTAGGGATGGCCTACGAAACAGGCGAAGGGGTGCCTCAGGATTACCTTGAAGCGTACGCATGGTTTGATGTTGCTTCGTCTAGTGATAAAAACGCGGAGCTACGGCGAGATCGTGTGAAAGTATTACTCAGCACCAGTGAGTTGGTTTTGGGAGAACAGCGTGCAGAGCGAGCCAAGCTGCTGCTTCAGACAGGTGCGGGCCTGATTGGTGTTAGTAGTTCGGATAGCCCGAAAGAGAAGCCGCCTACAAAGTCTGACAGGTAACACTACTCCAGCTTCCGCAGTATCGCCTCCTGAATGCTCACCATCTTACACACCAGTTCCCCTTGAAGCTCAATCGGCCAGAACGAGAACGTCTACTTCATTCCTTGCGAACAATGCTCATAATTTAAACATGAAGTATTCTCTTCGTCTCGACAAATTAATCGAAAACATTGGCCGTCGAGAGATAATGATGAACAGCACCAAGCAATGTCACGACAAATTCTTGTCCAGCTTTTTTGTGGGCAATGTCCTGCTGGGCCTTGGTGAACAAGTCGTATAGCATCGCGTTTAGCGTTTCACGATCAGCCTGCCGTGAAACATCCACTAACTGCTCCAACGCATGTTGGATTTCGCGCTGAACTTTTTTTTCCCCGGGAATAGTTATTGTAAATCCCCCGGACTGCTCATTCATCAAATCAAAAGTGATAAAGACATCATCAATTTTGGGATTTTCAAACGAAATACAAACCTGGCCACCGGCAAGGCAATCCTGCCCTTTGAGTAACTCGGAGCAATTGTGTAAATCAAGAAGCACTACAGATGCTTTCTCTCCTTCTAGCGAAGCCGTTATATGCTGCGAGTAACAATTCCTTGAAGAATTTTTCACCGCTGGTCTGCTGGAAGCCGAATGTACCGTGCCCTGCAAACGAATTAACCCTCGCTGCTTCAAAGCCTGAGTGATGGCAGTTTCAGCGATCATAGGGATGTTGGATCTATGGTCGTTTATTAAGTTAGTTCTCTGATGGTCGTGAAGAAACTGATAGGTAGAAACACCGGCTAAAATAAGCAGACAAATTAGAAGGGCGCCGATCAATCTGGACAATCTAGGTGACACGAAAATACCTTTATACGCTGAGGGACACGGCCAATCGACCCAACATTAAAAAATGAACTGCTTTAGAACTCAGATAACCTGTGCAAAACTTGTTTTCTCGTCCTCTGCAACCAAACCGACGAGTGTCGATTGAGTCTTCAATGGAGACTGTACTTACCCGAGTTGCAGGGAAATCATGGACAACTTTTTAGGGAAAGAACGTCCGTTTTCTCAACTGCAAATATTTAATAGCACTGTCACGGGAATTTTATCCAGAAACCCTCTTCTGGCAACCCTGAAATACAAAGATGCTTTTTGAAAAACACATTTCGCCACCAAAGAATCTCGGAAAGGGGCAGATAGACAAGAAAACTGAGCAGGTTTAAGCACCTTTGCATTTTAGAAGCCGGGCAACCGTTCATCGACAAATACAAAAATCCATCACATTTAAATGAAAGAAGAGGGTGAGCAGAGTATCAAAGTTGCCGACAATCTATTATGCCAATAGGTTGCTTTCCTGTTCTTTCGTGTTGGTAATGACCGTCCTTACTTCAAATTCTTCGTGAAGAATTCAAGGAAGGCCTGATTTGACTCCGGCGAAATAAATTCGGGGCCACCGTGCTTAGCTCCTTCCAGAGCAACAAACATCGAATCGACTCCAGCTTTTAGTAATGCCTTCTGCAACATCTCGCTTTGCCGAATCGGCACACCTGTATCTGCCGTCCCATGCATAATAAGAAACGGCGAGTCATCCCTGGACACATTATCCAGTGCGCTCGCATCTTTCGCTAACTTAGGTACATCCCTCACCGTGGCTCCTAACAACTTGGCACCATTGCTATTAGCAACATCTTCTTCCGTTCGGCCGTTACCAACATTATTAGGCGGCATCGATAGCAGCTCGGATGGCCCAAACCAATCGGCCGTCGCCTGAACACGGCTCGAAACGCGTTCTTTGCCGGGATACGGACGGGTGCCAACAAGGGCAGCAAGATGAGCACCTGCCGATGTCCCCCAACAACCGACTCGTCTACCATTTAAGCCGTACTTCTTTGCATTCTTTCGAACCCATCGAACAGCTGCATAACAATCATTAATCTGATCAGGCCACTGGCCGACATCGGTAAGTCGATAGCTAATACTTGCGATCGCAAAACCGTGAGGCACAATCCATGCCCCTCGTTTTCCTGACTCCTTACTGCCGTTCTTCCAACCACCACCATGGATGAAAACAATCACAGGCACGTTGCCTTGGACCTCTTCAGGTAGATACAAATCCAACTTTAATGAAATATCATTGTGATTTGCATACTCAATGTCTTTGAGCACCCTTACGCCTTCGGGCAAAGCTTGTTTTTTCTTTTCTTGGTTTTGCGCTGAAAGATTGGTGCCGCATAGAATCATTAGCACGAATACGGAAAGTAGATTTAGGGAGTTATTCATAGGAGTTACTATTCTCTTGTTGGCTATCTTTATTGACACATTGGCCATATTATAACGCCGTTCTCTTTTAACCGGTGGAGCTTCTTTTAAAGCAAATCGGTAGAATAACAATTAGTATTTATTTTTCAGTTACAGCGTGCTCTTGTACTTATGACTAAAGCCAGCCGACCCGGCATTTTGCCCATCCTGCTACTAACTATTGTCCTTGTCGTTTTAGGTTTCAACCTATTAAAGTCAGAACCTGCCTCCATTAACTCGCTGGAATCAGATTTCTGGTTGATCTATCATAACGACGCCGATCGGCAACAACGAACCAAGGCTGTACTACGTCTACTCGAGTCTGACAATGATGTCTGGATTGGTGCCAATCTTACCGGTGTTACACTTTCCGGACTTGATCTGCAATCTGCAAACCTTCAAGACGCAACACTTAATGAATCGCTGCTCATCGGAACCATTCTAAGTGGAGGATCCCTCAATCGCACAAATCTGGATGCTGCCGATCTTCAAAATGCCGACTTCATAGGTGCTGACTTAAGAGAGATATCACTTTTACGAAGTAATCTGGATAGAGCAAACTTTGAACTGACAAACCTCCGTAAAGCCCGTCTTGAACAGGTCACAGCACGGGAAGCAAACTTTGCTGGTGCCGATCTCTCTGAAAGCCATTGCCTGATGGCTAACTTTACCGATGCCATCCTGCTAGATGCCGAATTCGATTTTGCAAATCTTGAAGCCGTGGTCTTTCATCGCTCAGACCTAACTAATGTAAGCTTCGAAGGTGCTTTACTACTGGACACTGATTTTCAGGACTCCAATTGGTGGCGTGCGGTTGGTATCAATCAGGTGTTGCTCGCTGACTTTCAGGAACGATTTGCTCCGTCGGAAAATGCCACCCAAGCCTTCCGCGATGATTTCGATGCCTGGTTGCAAGACAAATAATCACTTCGGCAAATTACCTGACACTAGCTCTTTAATCGTCAGCTTCATAAACATGATGTGACTACGACTACCTTCAAATACGATACCGATGTGTTGGTCATCGATCTGTACTAAGCTGGGATAACCAAAACCAGTATAGTTATCCAGGAGATAGTGATGTGACTCGGGCCAACTCATGCCATCATCAAAGCTGACTTTGATGGTGTGTTTTTCACGACGCTCAACTGAATTTGGATTAGCAAACAACAATACCGTTTTTGCTTCTCCATCTTGTATATAGCGAATGCGGATGGTGCTTCCATTACAGATCGGTTCGATCAGTCCCTGATGGTTCGTTGGGTGTTCCGTCCAGGTAATTCCAAGGTCTGACGTCACCATAACGGAACGTTGCATATGTCGGGCTTCCCTGCTGGAACGCATATTCAGCATGATCCGCCCGTCAGTCAGTTCAACCGCCTGACATTCACTGGTTACCATTCCTGTTGGATTTCCAACCTGCCAGCTACGACCTCGATTCTTGCTCGACATGATCGTTGAAAACGGGACTCCTTCGGCATTACGGCCCTGGACAGGCATCACCAAAGTTTCATTTCTCAGGGCAATTCCATTTTGTGGAGCAGGGGCAAACAACACCCACTCTTCCTTTTTTAAATCACGGGTAACATTTTTCAGCTCGGACCAGGTCTCACCATTATTTTTCGAAACTGCCAACAACATTTGAGCTGTTTTCCCAATTTCATACCCGGCTTCGCTACCATCACCATTCCATTGATGCTTGCCTGGTTTTCCATACATCCAAATAGCCCACACGAAAATCTTGCCCGTCTTGGGATCTACAATGACCCCCGGATCACTGATCCCGTTTTGAGCTTCAGGCAAGCCTCCCCATTGGCCGCGATCCATAATCGCTCGAGGCTTAGACCAGGTCTGGCCACCATCACTACTCTTACTCATCCCGATATCAATATCTTCCTGTAGGTCTTTGGTGCGATTATGCCGCATATCGTAGAATGCAAGTAGTGATCCATCTTTTGCTCGAGTAATGGCGGGAATGCGATAGGTATGAGTACCACCCTGGCCTTGCTGGCATAGTGCATGCCCAATTCTCATTCGACGCCCTGGCATATTGTCCTGGGGCACAAGCATACCCTCCGTCGTTTCAATCTGACTACATTCAATATCGATATAATGCAGCAAACTGGCCGTCGGTTTTAACTCACAGGACAACCAAAACCAATTATCTCCTTTATTCAGCGAGATATTGCATTGAAAATCCAGACGGTCCGCAGGTGTATTCATCGTACCGATTGGAAATTTGGTTTCCAATTGCCCTTCAGGGCCACTTGCGAAAAGCGTGATACTGGCAAGATCCTGAATATCGGTTGTACCTTTCAAATCAAATCGGAAAGACCGTATTTCAATACCTTCCTCTGACACAGTCACTTTCAGCTCCACAATATTATTCGTTTTCCGACCAATCAAAGCCGGGTACGAGCGCTGAAGCTGAATGGCCTGCGTTGCTGGGCCTGCTGTTAACGCGGCAGGCAACAAAAGAATAATAACGGTAATCACTAATAAGAATCGATTAATCAACATTGCCAAACCCCTTACCAAATTAAGACCGCCGCTTATTTTACTTCGCTTAGAATGCCAACCCTGATTTGAGATTCGACGATGCATCAAATAAGTAAGAATCCCTTCCAATCAGAGAGCTGGTTTGAGAACCGGGCTACCTATTAGAAGATTTATCGGGAACTAATTACTTGGCGACGTAGCCATTTTCATTGAACCACTCCCAGGCATCCTCGACTGTTTGTCTCGGATCGGTAATCGTGTAATCTAATTCTTCAACTGCGCGGGAGCAATCGTAGTAATGAAATAATGCCCCCATTTTGATCGCCGCCGAGTTAATATCTGATTCACGACGAGAGAGTTTAGAAATAATGTCACCGATACAGCCTACCATTGTCGCAATCACCCGACCCATCTTCCATTTCGGTGGCTTGTTCCCTGTCACGTCTGCAAACAAACTCCAGACATCCAGATAAGACATCCGCGTGCCACCCAAAATATAGTTCCGCCCGGCAACCCCTTTTTCGAGTGCCGTGACAATGCCTGCAGCCACATCGTCGATATGACAAATCGTCATACCTCCACTTGGAGCAATGGGAGGATTCTTTGCCGCCACTTCAAGCAGCATTTTTCCTGAAGACGGCTTCCAGTCATTCGGTCCCAACATAAAGCCGGGATTTACAATGACTGCGTCCAATCCATCATCGATGAACTTTTTAAGTTCTTGTTCTGCTTCTGACTTGCTCATCACATAGGAACATGGGATCTTCCCGATCCGAGGGCTTTCTTCATCGGCTGGCTGTTCTTCGCTTCCAATGCCAAGCGCATCCACACTGGAGACATAAACCATGCGAATGTCCTTCGACAGTGCTGCTTTGGCAAGATTAATCGTACCGCCAACATTGACTTCACGTTGGCGTTGCAATTGTGACCAACCAATATGAACCATGGCCGCCGAATGGATTACCGCAGCGACTCCTTCACAGGCAAAGACAATACTCTCGTAATCGCAGATATCGCCTTCGATCAATTCAACATCGAGGCCATCAAAGCATCGCTGTGGATTAGCATCCCGAACTAAAACACGCACCTCATGCCCGTTGTCTAACAGCATTCTTACTACGTTATTACCGACAAAGCCGGTACCGCCTGTCACTAAAACTTGCATTCAAAATCCTTAAATTGCGGACCACCTAAATCCGGTTAGCGGTGTGGATTACGAAGCATTCAATCTAACAGTGATCCCCATTAGTGAGTCCAAGCAATCTGACAGAATTCACGAGAATTAATAGAAGACGTCAAACTGGGAATAATAGAAGTGTCGGCGATGCCTGTTGAAAAGTTAGCTTAGAGATAATACAACCAATCCGAGGAGATACCAGACATGAATCCAGAGCGTTATAATCAAGCGATAACGGTATCTTTCATTACTAGAATTCAGGTTCAAGTACCATGTTTAAACAACTGTCGATGGCACTGTCGCTCACTTTTTTGCTCTGCGTAACAAGCCTACAGGCTCAGGGCAGCAAGGAACTGCCTAACATCATCTACATCATGGTGGATGACATGGGCTATGGAGATCTTAGCTGCTATGGGCAGGAGACTCTCAAGACACCTCATATCGATCAGATTGCCAAAGAAGGCATGCGTTTCACAGATCATTACTCAGGACATACCGTCTGCCGTCCCTCAAGACTGGTGCTACTGACGGGCAGACACAGTGGTAATACTCCCATCCACGGAAACGCTCCATACACGCTGCCAGCCAATGCTGAAACCGTCACGACACTATTGAAAGATGCTGGCTATACCACTGGCGGTGTTGGCAAGTGGGCACTGGGCTTACCAAAGACAGAAGGCGTGCCATCAAAACAGGGATTTGACTATTGGTTTGGTTATTTGAATCAAAGCCGCGCTCATAACTTCTACCCGGAATACTTATGGGAAAACGAAGAACAGTACATTTTGTCGGGAAATGTGGAGGGGCCCAAGAGAAATGTCTCCACCCAACGTAAAACATATTCGCATGATGTCATGCATACCAAAGCTCTCAACTTCATCCGGCAACACTCTCGTAAACCTTTTTTCCTGCAAGCTCATTACACTATCCCGCACACCAACAACGAAGGGGGAAGAGCCACAGGCAATGGCCAGGAAGTCCCGGACCACGGTGAGTTTGCCACGAAAAAGTGGCCGGAACCAGAAAAGGGATTCGCCGCGATGATCACACGACTAGATAGTGACATCGGCCAAATGATGACGCTGCTAAAAACGCTCGGCATCGATAAGAAAACTCTGGTTATCTTTACCTCAGACAATGGGCCGCATCAGGAAGGTGGGCACAAGATGGAATTTTTCAATTCCAATGGCGACCTGCGAGGTTACAAACGAGACCTTTATGACGGCGGCATACGCGTCCCAATGATCGCTCGGTGGCCTGATAAAATCAAAGCCGATTCGACCTCGGATCATCCATCCGCATTTTGGGACTTTCTTCCGACCGCATGTGAGTTAGCTGGAATCAATGCCCCTGAAGACACTGACGGCATCTCCTATCTGCCCACCTTACTGGGGCAATCTCAACCAACACACGACTATCTATTTTGGCGGGCCGGGAATAAATTTGCTGTGCGGCAGGACAATTGGAAGGCTGTTCGAGTGGACGACAAAACAAAGACTGAACTCTATGACTTGTCTGATGATATTGGTGAGTTGGACGACCTTGCGGAGAAACATCCAGAATTGGTCTCTAAATTTGAAGCCATTATGGCAAAACATCGTCAATAATTGAGTATGAGCCAGCCCCAGCGACAACGCTACTGCGAGCCAACATTGTGAAATCTGCTACTTTTCAGCCCGGATATATTTTAAACCGCCGCGGAGACGCGATTTGGTTTCTGGGGCTTCCGTACATGGCAGTCCTGTTCGCCATTAGCTGTCAGATGTGGTTGCCTGCTGTAGCACTAGCTTCGATCAGTCTGTGGATCACCATTCCTCATCACTTTGCCACCTGGATGCGCACCTATGGTTTTAAGGAGGATCTTTCCCGATGGAGCCAACGCTTGATCGTCGGGCCAATGATCATTTTCTCTCTGACGATTCTGGGGGCCATCTATGTGCCACTCACTTTTTTCATGGTGAATGTATTGTGGGATCATCAGCACAGCATCATGCAGCAGCATGGTTTTAGCCGGATTTACGACTTTAAATCTGGCACCGGCTCGCGCCGCAGCGGCAAAATTGACCTCGGGTTTCACTGGGTCTTCTTTGGGAACATGTTGATCACTTCGCCGTTGTTCAGCACCATCTGGCTAGCGCAGTTCGCAGCCATGGGCTTATTACCTGAAGCTGGTACGGTCCATGTAATTCAAACATGTAGTTGGGCGATCACTGCAGGTTACGGCATCTTTTACCTCTGGCAATTAGTTGTCGGTGTACGCAATGGAAATAAGATTAATCCAGTTAAATACCTCTTTATCGGCTCCAGTTACTTCCTGTGGTACTTCTGTGCCTGGCACGCTTCCTCCGTTTTAGTTTGGGGTATCGCTCATCGAATCATGCACGGACTGCAATACATCATCATTGTGTATTGGTATTTACGTCGAAAAGCGGAATCTGACAAAAACGACAGTATTCCCGTCGAAGGCGTCGGCTTTAAGATGGTCCGCTACATGGTAGGCTCCAAACGTGTTTGGATCTTCGCAGCGGTCAGTCTGGTCTATGCGGCCTTGTTCCAGATCGTTCTGATGGAACCACTAGAGGTTTTCGGATTTGGTGTCTTCCGAATCTCTGAAGTTGAGCGCACGATCGAATCACTGAAGGCTGTTGGCATGACCGACGCTATGTGGCAGGGGCTTTATGCGGAAATCCTCGTGGCTGGGTTTGGGATGACACACTTCTACTTCGATTCATTTATCTGGAAGGTGCGTGATAAGAAAGTGCAGAAGGGGCTATAGATCATGAAATTTCTCCAAAAATACCGAATCCTGTGCATCGTCACACTCGCCTTTGGCGGCGGCGCCTACTACGAATTGAACTACATTGAATCGACATCCAATTTTGTGCCCGTCATGGCTCAACCAAATCCTGCGGCCGAGTTACTGATCGAACTTTATCCGCAACGTCCGGGCTCCATATGCCTGGAAGCCGATCGAGCCGTGTACCTTCGTTATGATCTGGAGACCGCTAAAACAAATCTGGAAACTGCCATCCGCCAGAACTATAAAGACGATGCTAGTTACTTCTATAACTATGCTTCTGTTCTGATGTTGCTCGGTGCTCCCAAAAAAGAAATCGAGGAAGCCGTTCGGCAATGGAGAGTGCACGGAATTCCGGTTCAAAATGAATTAGATCCACGGGTAATCTATCAAGGTGTAACCTTCCCATTACCTTTAGAAGAGGGGGCGACTCGTCTAATGACCAAGTCGCTGGATGGTCGTCGCATTGCAATCGCACCGGAAATGTCCGCTACAGCCTCCACGATGTACGCTGAAATTCAAGACTTGCTAGAACCAAACCCGAACTATCGAACAAAGAATATTCGAGCAACCACTCGGTTTACGGCATTAAGTTTGGCACATGATGGCTCCCATATTATCTCTGCTAATGAAGGGGGAGTCATGACCATCATTAATCTCGACTCGCAGAAATTCCTTCATCGTCTTACCAATACTTCCGGAGACATCTTTGCTGCTGCAGTGATCCCAAGTCGGAATATTGCAATCACCGGAGATCGTTCCGGTTTGGTGAAAATCTGGGATCTGGTTGATGGCAGCATTCTCCACACGGAACCAGCGGCCAACCGATCTGTTTCAGCCATCACCGTATCCCCTAGTGAGTCACTTTTGGCCACCGGCGATTGGGATGGCAATGTGACTGTTTGGGAATTGAATGAAACCAACGGGATAAAAAAGATTGGCTTTAATGACGCTGGACATCAAGGCGTAATCACGAACCTTGTTTTTGGGGCAGACAATACGACACTGGCCAGTGCCAGTCGGGATCATACCGCTCGAATTTTCAAACTCGACGCCACTCTGAATGGCACTACGATCGTGAAACATCGAGCTCCAATCTATGGATTAGACATTGCGCCTTCAGGAACACAATTTGTTACCGCGGGCGAAGATCAGGTTCTGGCGGTATGGGCGGTCAGCGATGGCAGACCGATTCAAAAAGACGTTAAACCGCTCCCTATTTATTCCGCATTGTTCACGACAAAGCCTAATGAACTGATGATCGTGAACGAACAGCAACAACTATCGTATGAGAGGGTCGCTTCTCCATAAAGAGCGTAATGAGCAATAAAGATCCGACGGACCTCACATGCCTGGCAAAGGATCTTGAGCGTCACTTCCGGGTTTCTTAATAAGCTGCTCAAAGAGAGGTTTCAGTACGGGTTTTATGAGGACTTGCGATCCCAAGAAACTCAGATGATTGCCATCCGTGTAGTACTTTCCATCTGCTTGCCCAATGAGTGATTGGCCGTCTCGAAAACAAGATGGTGTTAGATCAAGTACCGTGAGTCCTGATAATGAGTCCTGGCGAAAGGCATTGTAAACCCCTGTTTGATTCTTCTGATATTGTTCAAGACTGATCCCATAAGGCACCGGACGATTGGTACGATCTGCGATTAGAATCGCGCGACTAATATCAATCTTTTGCTCTGGAACCTGTGGAAGGATCCAAACATGAATGCCCTCCGATTCGAGGCGCTGCAATGTGACACGCATAGCGTCTGCAAATTCAGCATTCGAGTAACGTTCCAGCCGTCCAACCTGGCGATTGATATATCCGCTCCAGCGAGCCACAAAGATCACGTTCTTGATTTGCTTCTGCTTGATAAATTCATAAACGGCTTCATTCCAGACCTGTTGGTCTGAACGACCATTCGAACCTTCTTTGAGTAATGGGCTCGTAGCATTACGGCTAGCAATGTACCCACTTATACCAACTTCCTTCGCAAGGTCATTGACCAGTTCTGAGATCGCGGCAGCGTGCGAATCTCCCCAAACAACAAACCGAGTTGTACCATCAATGACTCCAACCATCGGGAGCCCACGTTCTTGTATTGCCTCTGCTGATGCACTTTGAAATCTATCCGAGACAGTCGCATGAACCACATCATACAGCTTTGCATCAAATCGATTTGGTAGCCCATGCATTCGCACGATCAGCAATGAACTAATAACAAAGAAGCTCCCTAACAGCAGGCCACCCAAAAGAAAGTTTTTATCGCTGGAACACCATCCTCGTTTTCGAAACGGCTGTTCAATATATTTCCAGGATAGATAAGCCGGAACGAAGCTGGCTATTACTAACGCCAGCGATAATGATGGTGACGGTTCGGCCCTAAAAGCACGTTTCGCAAAAACAATGATGGGCCAGTGCCAGAGATACAGCGAATATGATATCAGACCGATGCCAACAAGCCATCGTAGGGACAACAATCGCCTCACAAAGTTGTCGCGCTGCGTTCCGTAAATCAGACCAACCGTTGCCATGCAGGGTAATAAGGCATTCGCCCCTGGAAAAGGCGTTGTTTCGTCATAACAACAAATACAGTACCCCAACGCCACCAGAGAAGAAGCTGCGATAACAATCTGGAACAATCCCTGCTTCAATGAGGGTCTTTTAGAAGCGGTCGGCAGGAATGCCAAGCCACATCCAAGCAGCAACTCCCACGCGCGTGAAGGTAGTAAATAGAAAGCCAATACCTGATTTTGTTCAACACGCCACAGACTAAACAAGAATGACAATACCATTAGTCCAACGACGGTTGACAGCACCACTCGTCTTCCCTGCTTAAAACAAAGCAAAAGTAACAACGGTAGCACTAGATAGAAATGCTCTTCCACTGCTAAGGACCAGGTATGTAACAGGGGATTCAAGGCCGCAATCGGATCAAAATAATCGATACGAAAAGCGAAGTGGAAGTTAGCAAACAAGACGACCTGAGCTAACTGAGCTTTAACCAAACTTACTAATTCACCCGGGAGTAGTACGACTAGGCCCAGTAGCAGGGTAACGGAAAGCATCACAAAGTTTGCCGGGGCCAATCGTCTCAGGCGTTTTATCCAAAACGCCTTCAAGCTAAACGTCCCAGCTTCTAGATCGGCCATGATAATAGACGTGATTAGAAAACCAGAAATGACAAAGAAGACGTCAACACCGACAAAGCCTCCTGATAACCCCATATCCAGATGGAATAGAATTACCGCTAGGACGGCAACGGCTCTCAGGCCATCTATTTCGGGGCGATATTGAATTCTAGCCAAAGATCTTCCTGTTCAGTTGCAGGTTAAGACACGTCACATTAACTGGTGCCTTAACGCACATTCCTCGCTTAAAAAGTGTAACCGAGTAATTCGATCTCTTGATTAAGCACGTCCGTTACCAAGTCCATGCCATACGTAGCATACGGGAGCGCGTTAGGCTATCAGTGTCCTTTGGGAATCATCAAATGAATACTTAAAAAGGTCGATATCCCTCTCCCAATGCCGAGCGACCAGATCACGAGTTTCCAGATCGTAATACTCTTGATAGTGGCCTCGTGCTGATTTGTTTTGGTGTTTCAACTCGACACCTGTCAGGCCAACGGAAGAGCAGATTTTTCGGAAGTCCTCAGTCAGATTCTCAAAGCGTCCTACAAAGTCAACCAACAGGGCGTCGTGCTGATCATAAATGAACTTACTCTGAGACACCTTAGCACGATCAATTTCGTAGTGTAGGTAGCTCCTAAAGCTCTGCAGATGATTGACTTGCTTGCTTCGATGGTGATTTTTTCTTGACTTGATGTAATGATAATAAGAGACCATCAGATCCCACGGATTCCTTACAAACGTAAACTTGAAATATGAATCCAACATCGCTTTGGAATAAATCTGTCCAGCCTGTCTAAAGGTCGTGTGTTTCCTTGGGTTTCGAACTTTCAGCGGCCCATACCAATTCACATTGATCCCTACACCGCTAAGCATTCGGTTATACCAATGCTGCTCCGGATGTTCGCAATAGGGTCCGAGCGCCGTCGTGATACTAGATCCCGCCGTTTTGGGGATATGTATGAATAGAAACTTATAAGAATGAGATAGCAACATTCGGGTAAAGTAAGTTAGATTTACTAATCATCGCAACACCGATTTGATCACAAATATGCTCTCATTAGCTTCTCAGAAAGATCTGATGACCATCATTTGTTTCAAAAAGAAAGTTAACAATGTCCTTAAATCCGGCTCAGGTTGTTGTAACGGATTTACACCGCCGAATTACCGGTGTTAGTGCCACAATCCGCAACCTTGTCCACCATCAACGTAAAGAGTTTCGTCTTCAAGTTTGGTCTAAGATGCCAGTAGCCGGGTTTGAGCCCTTAACTGTTTTCAAATTGTATAAGTTGCTCAAAAAACGTCCTTCCGATAAACCATTTCACATTTGCCACGTCCGACGCAATAACGAAATGCAATGGGCGTTATTTTTCAAATACGTACTTCGCTGTCCCATCCGAATCGTTTTCACTTCCGCCGCAATTCGACATCACTCTGTCTGGCCTCGGTGGCTGATAAGCAAAATGGATAGGGTAATTGCAACAAGTGAAAAAGCAGCCGCTTTTCTCGATAATGTTTCAGCGGTTGTTCATCACGGCGTGGATATCCAAAAATTCTCGCCTGCTGTTTCACGCAAAGCGGCTGTCCAACGTCTCGGCTTCCCGTTTAAGTACGCGATTGGTCAATTTGGCCGGGTGCGCCCGGAAAAAGGCGCCGACTATTTTGTTAAAGCCATGATTGAGCTGCTGCCACAATATCCAGAATTTGGAGCGGTGCTAGTTGGTAAGGTCACCGCCGGCTTTGAAAGATTTAGTAACGATCTGCAGGCCAGCGTCAAAGCGGCAGGACTTGAAAATAGAATTGTTTGGCACGGGGAGGTACCCTTTGACCAAGTCCCGGCTGTTTATAATGCGATGAGTTTTGTCGTCGCTCCATCTCGATATGAGGGATTCGGCCTCACTCCGCTCGAGGCTATGGCCAGTGGCGCTCCGGTGATCGCCGCCGATACCGGCGCTTATGCCGCGATGATCGACCCTGGAACGAATGGGTATATTTTTCCGGTCCACGACACGGACAAGTTCAAGGAACATCTCCAACGGCTCATGAGTGACCCGGAGGCCCTCCTGAGTATGTCCGATGATTGCCAACGTCTCGTACAAGAAAAGTTTTCCATCGAAAAAGAGGTGCGGGGAATCGCAGATGTTTATCGTCGCCTTTGGGATACTAAAAGCTAGAAGTAGATAGCGATATGGAAGGAAGTTTTTCGGGAACATACTTGATCAAGTGGTACACTAACCGAAGATACTAAGCGTACAATTTAGCGACTTTCAAAAAATGCGGGCAGCAAGTTGCAGAACGGTTATTTCATGACATTCTTCTTCCGAGTAACAAAGCGAATACAGATCCTTTATTGGGCATTATGCGTAGTAATCTGTATACCTACTTTGGCTGGCGCTGACGAGTTTCCATTGCAACTGCCTCGCCTTAAAGGGCCGGTCAAGGTCTTTCTCGTCCATGGGAGTTTCGCTGGAAATGAAACCTGGCCTTTGATTGTGGAGGGAAAAGTAAGTTTCGCTTCTGAACTAAAGAGAGCCGCCGGGAAGAATTCGACCATTCATCACTTCGTCTGGAGTGGGCAAAATAATCATCAGGCCCGTTTAGATGCTGCTGACAACCTCGTTCGCGAAATCAAAGAATTCACTGCAGAAAACGATCGCGTGGCGATCATTGGCCATAGTCATGGGGGCAATATTGCCTTGCTTGCTGCTTCCAGACTTACCCGTCAGGTTGACCTAGTGGTCTGCTTGTCCACACCACATTTGCATTTGGTGATGGAGAATCCGGACGGAGAAGAAGTTCCATTACCTGTGTACTGTCCACCGCAAAACCAAAAACAGATCAAAGACATTGTGTGTCTCAATCCTGACAATGACCGAGTGCCTGATTTTTGGGCTGAAATCAATGGAGTGAATGACGATTCGGCTATCGACCTAACCCGTTCGTGGCGACGAGCACAACAATTAATCCTGCCGAAAGTAAGTAGTCCTTTCCACGACCTCGCAATCCGAGTCGGGCTGACCGATGAAGTCGTAAATCTTGAAAGTCGGGATGAGTTGATCGTTGCGAAGCACAACATCAAGTACCGCTCAGACGTGGGTGGCGTCGATATGAAGCATTCAGTGGTTCATTCCTGCCGCATAGGCTTCATTTTAGGAAAGGTCGTTCGTTATGGAATGACGGATCGATTAGCCGAGTACTTGTGGACGATTTATCAACAATCGCCCGCGGATGATGGAAGGGTGGCTGACTCCAACACGATTGATCTAGTCCGTAAGCGACATTACGAAGATATCGAAGAACCACAGTCGCAAGTAGCTCTGCAAATTACGTCTGTGAAAGTGGCCGTCCAGAAAGGGTCGGCATTGGCACTCGCTGATGAAGAATTGCCTGACCTGTACTTTGTCATTAGCGACCTTGAGGAAAATGAGATCTTTGAGGTTGATGAAGCAGATGATGGCCTTACGGCTAGTTGGGATATCGATGCATTCGATGAGTTGCTACCGGTAATTGGAACGGGGAAAATACAGCTTTGGGATGACGATACATTCAGCGACGACCCAATCGGTGACCCGGTTGTCTTTACATTGACATTTAAACCCAACCAATTCGAACGCAAAATGAAAATCGAAACCGAGCACTACTCAA
>Ga0315322_10000884_pt1 | contig 22897 bp, 20 predicted proteins | sample M110021515metaG_FD_203461 | JGI IMG/M metagenome (GOLD analysis project Ga0315322, IMG submission 203461) | Ammonia-oxidizing marine archaeal communities from Monterey Bay, California, United States - M1 100m 21515 | ecosystem: Environmental > Aquatic > Marine > Intertidal zone | place: USA...
CTGCGCCGACTGCTCCAAAAATGCCATATGAACGAGCACCCAAATCTTTCGATTCAATCAAGAAAGGAACGCCTATCTCTATCATTGAGTCCCAAAAATGCCAAAACATGAACATTAAGATACCCGCGAATAACCAAGGCTGTGTTCTGACAAATGACATCGCTTCGGATATCTCTTCACGGAGATTACCTGATGTATCCTCTCTTTCTATAGGAATTTCAGGAATGGTCCAAAGAATTCCTGCGCTAACTAGGAATGTAAATACATCAAATAATAAACAAACTTCAAGATTAAAATAGAACAATAAACTAGTACCAACTAAAGGTCCAACCATATATGCCATTGTCATTATTATACCATGAATTGAATTCGCTTCGGATAGTAAATTTTCATCAATCAAATCAGGTAATAAGGCATTTTCTGCAGGAATTGAGAAAGCAGATATTGCACCCACTGAAAAAGCCAGTAATAATAATGTAGGAACTAAAGGAAATGAAAAGAGAAGACAAAATATTGCAATAAAGACTATTCCCGCTTCAACTAAATCTGCCACTAATGCGACAGTTCTTCGAGGCAATTTGTCCACTACCATTCCGGCATACAATAACAATGGTAAATGGCCTAGAAAATATGCTGTCAGTAAATAACCATAGGCAGTTGGCCCTCCGGATTGAGAAACTACCCATGCAATTGAAATAAAGAATATAGAATTTCCCCATGTATTAATTCCTTTTGCAATAAGAAAGCGACGAAGGTAAGGTTCACTCCATGCTTCTCGCATACTCATAAAAGCGGGCGTTTAGAGTCGCCCTTTCAACTATTGCAATATAAAAAATACAAAGTTAACACTAATGCGTAATAATGGCGGACCCACCGCGATTTGAACACGGGTTTAAGGCTCCGCAAGCCCCAGTGATATCCAGGCTACACTATGGGTCCAATGAGCGTTCGAAAGAAGACTCCTGTTTAATTCCGACGGTTGAAAGTTATATGGATTCATAAATCCAAAGGAAGGATTGTTTTCCAACTTGGCTGCGCTAGTTTCTTTGATTTAGGACCATCTCTTGGATTAGGATGTCTATGTAAAAGAACGCCATGCATACCTTCAACATTGAATTTAACTCTTAACTCGACCATTCTGTCTCTTTCTACTATCTGCATCATTTCAGAGTCAAGCTCGAATGAGGTAGTAGAATTATCATCCTCATTATTCTTGATAAGAAGGGTTGTATTATCAATCTCTGCTCGAGGAGAGAAATCGTAATCTCTAGGGTTTTCCATAATGACCTTTAAATCGGCAATAAGTCGATCTCGAATTGAGACTTTAGTTATCTGCATCTCTTTGACCATAGTAGGGCCAAGGAGAATTAGTTGAAAGCACTTCCCACCAGTAGGTAAGAATTTATACACCAGTTTCCATAACTATTGGTATTAAAATTACAAACTCTACTGATAAATCCCAATCATTACCGGTATCTGGATCAACTCCGTCAACAGGCAAATCTGGGTCGCATTGGTCTGCTGATATTTCCCATATCCAATCTCCTTGACCAAATCTTTGCCCCGGTTGGTTCAGCAAATTACTAACTATAGTTGCTGAAGAATCGGATTGTAATGTATAATCGCTTTGAGGCCTTTCATTCATGTTATCAAGAGAAATATATGCAGTCGCATTTTCAGTAATATTATCATGAGTCGTGGACGTGAAGGTTGACCAACCTGTTAATGGTACGTCGAGATATAGTGAAAAATTATCTTCTGGCCACATTATTGGAATAATATCTCTAGCGAGAGTTAATGTTGCATTGAAGTGAATTATTCTAGCGCCTAATCCTGGATTATGATCGAAAGAGATGGTGTCTCCTTGTTCGAGATATCCGGACCAAGAAAAATCAATGGTTTTCTCTTCCCAACTTACATAATAATTTCTCGAAATAACCATAATTGTCCATTCTTGAGACGAAATCCCACCTTTATCGTCAATGACCGTTAAGATTCCTGTATGGTTCCCCGGCTCTGAAAATTCAACTTCTATAATTGCATCATTAGCATCTGCGTCTCCTGCTGGATTGCCATCTCCGTCACTATCAATTGTTTTATCAAAATCCCACATATATTCAAGTGAGCCTCCTTCTGGATCAAAAGAACCTGAAGCATCTATAATTGCAATTCCGCCCGTTTTTACATATCCTGGGATATCAATCTGAATTGTAGGAGGTGCATTCACGAATACGCTAATTGATATCGAATCCGATTCGCCATTGTCGTTTGTCACAGTTAATTCAACTTCAAAACTTCCAGGGATCAGAAAACGATGACTAATAATTCCAGCTTTAGTCATTCTGGTTTCTCCATCCCCAAAATCCCAATTATAATCAGTGATTATTGAAGGAGAAGGAGTTGTTGATCCTCTAGCATCAAAATTTATTACATCTCCTGCATTTATCTCAGGCGCTCCAGTTAAGGACGAATTTGCATCGGTTGTTATTTCAGCGGTCGGAGTCGTTGATGAAAGGCCGGTACATCCAGAAATTGAAACCAACAATATCATACAACATACAGAGAAAGTAGCAATCTTAATCGGCGTCATCGGACATCTGTGCATAATAAGCCATTCATAGCAATGTTGGATTATTGCACCTAATTATTGTGAAAACTGTATGATTGAAAAAATGCGGATAGATGAGTTCATGGATGGTGCCTCTTTCGACTAGTTGTGTCCGGAGAGATTTTCGCTGGCTTTCGGGTCTTAGGTTTTGATTTGGAGACAACCGGATTCGATGTGAGAAAGGAGCGCATTGTCGAATATGCACTTGTAGGGAGTGAAATAGATGGCAGTCGCATAAATTTACAGTCATTAGTTAACCCTGGAAAAAGAATACCAATTGACTCAACTAATGTACATGGGATTAAAGATATTGATGTTAAAAATTCAGGTGATTTTTCGGAACATATTACGAATATCTCTAGAATGATGAATGATGCAATAATTGTGGGGCATAATGTAATCAAATTTGATTGGAAATTTCTTGAAATGGAATGTCTAAGAGCAGGCGTTGAAGTCCCAAAGCCACGTGCAATAATTGACACATATGTGATTGCAAGAAAATTAAAAATACAGGGAAGACATACACTTGGAATACTTTGTGATAAATATGGAATAAATCTAGAGAATGCCCATAGAGCTGATGCTGATGCTGGCGCTACACTATGTCTGCTATGGGAAATTATGAAATCTTATCCTAGATTTTTTAGAGGAACTATTGATGATTTACAAGACTCTCTTGCGGGCATTAGAAATCAAGACATTCTCGGTCCGAGTTTAGTAGATCTAGAACCAGTTAGTGGCTCAGGAGGTAATTTGAGAATAAATGGCTCAAATATTGTCATTGCTTTTGGAAAATATAAAGGTAGAACCTTAGAAGAAATAAAAAAGAAGGATTCTCGATATTTGAAATGGTTATTTTCGCCTTCTAGTCCTATACCAAAATCGATTTCAGAAAAATATAGTAGAAAATATCTGGATTAATTCACTCTTATTGATTCTAATAGGGGAGACCATTTTAGAACTTCACTCCAATATCCTAAATGTATGATTTTACCTTCCGCACGGACACTTCCAAGGTATATTGGACCATCATATTTTGAGGTAATTAAGTCAGAAATTTGCTCGAACGCACTATCTTTGAGGAATCCTCCAAATCTTATTTCTGATTCGATAACATCACCTTCATCGCCATCCGCAATTTGCCTTTCAAACAAGGCTGCACCTGATGTTTCATCAAATCGAATTAATTTAACAACTTCATCACGGAACATAGTAGAATCAGAAAGATCGCCGTTTCTTCGAGCCACCCACCACTCAGGACACCACGCTTTAAATTCACAAAAACCACATACATCAGGCCCTGGTGTTCCGACAAAAGGAGATTTTGTAAGTTTCATCATTTCCCATGCAATTCGAGCATCGGCAAGTACTGATTTCCCATCCGCAGAGTAGACTTCAGTATTAGCAGAATACCATCCTTCAGCAGTAACTAGAGGGTGCTCAGGTGTTATTTCTTTTAACAAATCTCGATAAAACAATAGTTGTCTTACTACTCTTTCATTGAGATTTTCTTTAGGAGGTTTTCCAGTTTTTAAATCTGCAACTATCCAACCTTTAGATTTGCCATTTTCATCTAAATCATCGACTAATAAATCCAATCTTCCAATTAATTTACCATCTTCTGAAGCAAGGCTACCTTCATTTAGCAATAAAATAGATTGTAAATTTTTCCAATCACCAATTGAAACTTCGGAAAACTTTTTTTTGGCGAAAGAAACCCTTGTAAAAAGAATATTTAATGCACCAATAAATCCCTCTCGGGCTTTACTAATTAAATGAGGTTTCCATTTAGGCTTCCGTGGAGTTTCTAAAAATAACTTTTTTTCAATTTCCCAGTGCTTATCTAGAATCTCTTTCATAGAATTTGATAACCACCCTATCTCTAGATCGTCTCTATCTTTAACATCAAGGTTACATATTTCTTCCATTGAATTATGTATCGCATTTCCTAACGAAGCGGGCATACTTGCTCTGCGGGGTAAACGCTGCCTAGATAACCAATATTTTCGAGGGCATTCTTCAAAACGGTTCCAAGAAGAGGGAGACAACTGGTGTGAAATAGAAATTTTTTCCATTTTTTTCAACTCGCCTGATTACTCGATGTTATGCTCGGGATGACATAAGGATTAACACCATCGGCCGGTTACTGTCTAACAATGACGTCGCAACCTGAGGTTCAAGTTGATTCCGAAATTGATGTAACAGGAGCCCTCGTGGTCAATTGTTTTCCATCACTGGGTTTTGTCAGCAGTATTGTTGCGCATTACTTGGTAGATAAGTTAGAATTGAAATTAGTAGGGGGTGTGAGGCACCCATCATTGCCTGCTGTTTGTTTAGTTCAAGACGGTATGCCATTACCTCCTTTGAGATTCTATGCAGGAGAACCAATATGCAACATGGAAGAATGCAATAAAGTAGTTCTAATCGCTTCTGAAATACAGGTCGCACCTGAATTATGCTTACCACTAGCAGGGTCTCTAATTGACTGGATAAAGGAATCAAATGCAAGTGCTGCAATAATGATAGATGCATATTCACCTGGAATTGAAAATAAACATACTATCTTTGATGAAGATGATTCAGATGGGTCTTTACTTGGCATAGGAGCCATTGAAGAATCTCATAAAATACTAAATGATCTAAAAGTTCCTCTTCTAAAACAAGGAATTGTTGGAGGAATGACAGGAGTAATGATGGGCGAAAGTAGGAGAAGGCGAATTAATACTGTAGCTATGTTAGCAGAGGCCTCGGGAGAATTTGGAAACGGTTCAATACCAGATTCAAGAGCTGCAGCCAGAATAATTAATTGTTTAGATAAGTTACTCCCCGCAATACAATTAGACGCAGAACCGTTGTTAGAAGAGGCACAGAGAATCGAAGAGCAGATTAGGGAAATGATGGCTGCACAATTGAATCCTGGTGCCGAAAACGCAGCGGGCGAAAGTTCGAATATGTATGGATAATTAGAAATCCATCAAAGATTTTTGAGTATTATTATTAGAATATTCATCATTAGGTTTTTCTGGTTGTAATAGATTGCCCAATTCATCTTCAGTAAGTATTGTAACACCTAAATTTTTAGCGGTTTCTAATTTAGAACCTGAAGATTCTCCTGAAATTAAATAAGTTAAATTATTAGAAACTGAAGAGACTACTTTTCCGCCATTTGATTTAATCAAAAGTACTATTTCTTTTCGAGGAATTGTCAAAGTTCCAGTTATACAAAAAGTGCTTCCACTGAGACTTCCGGCGGATGATGATTTTAATTCAGGAGAAATAGATAATTGGTTCGAAAGATCCGATACAGAATCTATTCTCAGTGCTAGACCATCCAGTATCTGCCTTGCTACCGTTTCACCCACGCCATCAATTTCAGTTAACTCCCTTACAGCCCGATTATGTTTGTAGAGTATGCCTTCCTGATCTCGATCAATTTCTTCATTCCTTAAGCCTACTAATTCTAATAGATTTTCAATAGTCTCAACCTTAGTTGCTACAGAAGTAGCTATTTCTGGACCAATTCCAGGTAATCCAAAGGCTGAGAGAAATTTTCCAAGAGTTAAATTTTTACTAGATTCAAGTTCTTTGATTACATTAGTTGCAGACTTAGTAGCCATTCGTTCAAGACCGGATACGTCTCTAATAGTGAGACGATAAAGATCGGGAAGAGATTTTACTAAACCTTGAGAACATAATTGTTCTGCCAATTTCTCACCTATCCCATCTAGCTCTAATGCCCTACACCAATATAATATCGTTCTCTCTAAACGAGATGGACAATTTAGGTTAGTACAACGAATAAAGGCGCCTTCTTCTATTAATTTAGTAGAACAGCGTGGACATAATAAAGGGATTAAAATAGACGAATAAGGAGGTAAATCTTCTTTGAAAGTATCACCGTTAGAGTGCGTTCTATTTTCTAAGTCGGATGGCTCGGCTTTATCAATTACCTCGATTATTTTAGGAATTACGTCTCCCCTTCTAACTATTCTAACCTTATCTCCAATAGAAATCATCAGTCTAGTTAATTCACCCGCATTATGTAAAGTCACATTTTCAACTGTGACTCCTGAGACAGCAACAGGGGCTACTCTAGCAACTGGTGTTACAGTACCTGTTCTGCCAACTTGCCAATCTACATTCATCAGAACGGTAATCGCTTCTTCAGGAGGGAATTTCCAAGCTAGGGCCCATCTTGGATGATGTGCAGTCATTCCTAGTAATTCTCTTTTAGATAATAGATCTAACTTTATTACCACCCCATCTATTTCCCATTCGGCATCTTTTCTTTTATCGGTCCAATGTTCTGTTATCGAGATTATCTTCTGAGTAGTTAAATCATCATCATCTGCAGAAGCAACCGTATTTCCGGCTATTTCTATACCTATTTTTGAAAGCCAATCATTGCATTCTGAATCAAAAATAAATTTAGGATGGGGAGGGCTGTCCGGATGACGGTGATTATTATCAGGGAATTTCACATCATAAGCTAGAAATTTTAGATCTTCTGCACTAGCTTTACCAGATTGAAGAGTTTTTTGACGGAGACATCCTGCAGCCAAATTACGGGGATTGGGGGCTATAGAAGAATATTTTTCTCTAAAAGTCATTAATGGCATAATTACCTCTCCACGTATATGGCAATCACCTTTCCAAGTAATTGATTCAGGAACATTAGATATTCGTCGTGCGTTTGCTGTGACATCTTCTCCCCTGGTTCCATTTCCTCTTGTTGCCGCTCTGACTAATCTCCCTCTTCTGTATTCTAAGGAAAGTGCTGATCCATCGAGTTTCGGTTGACATACAAATTGCCTGCCCTGTGAAGTTGTTTCACTAACAAAATGTCTAATTTCATCAATTCCCGTTGCTTTATCTAAACTTCTCATTGGAAATAAATGATCTACTTTCTTTGACCCTGGTGTGGAATCTGAACCAACTCTATCTAGTTGAGGATTTAGAGGGTCTAGATTTTTTAATTCTGACCATAATAAATCGAATTGTGCGTCTGAAATAACTGGTTCAGCTCGATTATAATAAAGGTCAGAATGGTAGGATATTTGTTCTACCAACCAAGAAACAAGCTGCTGCTTATCACTACCTGTTGGACGCTCATCAACCATACCCACTGAGAGGGGGCGGATGCCTTGAACATGCGTATTGAGACATTAGAAACACATTGCATAAGCTAACACTTTACTGGTGGGCCAGCCAGGATTTGAACCTGGGTCGCGCGACCCCCAGCCGCGAAGTATAGACCAAGCTAACCTACAGGCCCCAAGTGTTCTACGGGGGTACTTATTTGTTCAAAGCCCTAAATTAACTATAAACTCAGTTCTCTCGAGCAATGCTGAACGGTGCTATCTCATCGATCAAATCGATATGAGCAACGAACATTCGACGGCAGCAATACCTTTCAATACCGAGATTGTCTAATACAACCTGGGGATCTTCACCATTTGCTACTGCTTCTTTGTATTCTTCGTACTTGTGTGCAATAACTTTGCCACAACTCCAACAACGGACTGGTATCAACATATCTTTTCACCTCATCTGTATGATTTTTGCCATTTGGCACGAGCACCACGACCCATTTGATGCTTCGGTTCTTTGCGTCTTGGATCGTTAACAAGAAGGCTACGGTCAAATCTCAAGTATTCTTCACGTAATTCATCGTCTTCGCCGGCTTTGCCACGGTTCCATTTCACTAATCCTCGAGCAATAGCGGTTCTGATTGCGTCAACTTGACCCATTTGGCCGCCACCCTGCACATCTACAACGATATCTACGTCTTTAAGACGATCCATTGCTTCAGCTATCTGAACTGGTTCGAGTGCTTTGCGGCGAGCAAGTGTTGGCTCCATAATATGGATTGGTTGACTATTGACACGTACTCTACCTTGTCCTTTACGAACTGTCGCACGAGCGATTGCAGTTTTTCTTTTACCACTAGTTTCAACTGAAATTTTTCCTTTCTTCCTAGCCATATTCACTGACCTCCCCATCGTGTAGCGTCTACGCCAAGTGAAGATGATATTTCACCAAGTCGTACGAATTTTACAGGTAATGGACGGTCTAAAGCAGATGTATCGCCCCAAGTATGCCCATCTGGTAATTCATCACCAGAAAGATTTGCTGGAGCACCAATCATTACTCTAAGATCTCTAACTGCATTACGTCCACTGCTATTCTTTTGATAAGGGAGCATACCTCTAACGGTACGCTTCATTATTTGGTCTGGCATTCTAGGAAAGAATGGTCCTTTACGAGGATGATTTAATTTATACTTAAAATCATAATCGGCTAAAACTCTAGAGCGTGGTCCTGAAACAATTGCATGTTCTGCATTCAATACGATAATTCGTATAGGATTTCTGGCTTTTCTGGCAGTTAGTAGTTGCTTTGCAACTACACTAGCAAGCCTTCCAAGAACCTTGTCAGTAGCGTCATATACTATTGTACCTGATTCATCCAAGGATTCTCACCCCCGCTCCTTCTGGGTTTTCGTTCATTAGTTCACGGATCGTAATTACACGGCCGCCTGCGTCTTCAATTTTAGAGCGGGCTCCAGTACTTACACTGTAGGCGGCGACGTTGGGCTTACCTGCTACTTCACCGCTTCCTAGCAACTTGCCTGGAACGAGGACCATGTCTTCGTTCGCAGCGTATCGCGATAGGCGGCTTAGGTTTGGTTCAGCCCAGTTGCTACGACTGGTTTCCAGACGTAGAGCAACGTCTCGCCATAGTGCAGAACCAGTTGACCTGCTCTGGGCCTTCAGATCACCGATTAGAGTGATTAGGGCCGCGTTGGTCTTTCTGTTGTTCTTACTCATATAACTCCCTCGACGTTTCTTGGGTATCGCGGCCACCTGACGACCTGTTATGAATGCTACTACTGAGCAAAGGGCTAATTCGTAGCACTGCGGCTAAGGTGGATGTTTCACTCTCCACAATTGCTTGCGGAGGTGAACAAACCTAAATCACAAAGAGAACCCGTCTCTTTGTTCGTCGTCATCGATACCAGCAATTCGAGTTTGCCCTTCGGAATCTACAAACTCTCCTGCTTTAACTACTGAGCCATAAAGATTCGATTCAGTGACTGATGTACGGTTCAGCATACTTTCACCAAGAGCATTACTCAGATGATTGATTATCGACTGAAGCGACTCGATTGCTCGATCTCTTTGGTCTGCACCTATTTCGTGGTCAGAATATCTTGCTTCTTCAAATATTGAGAATAAGATATCTAAATCTTCAGGAGGAGTTATTCCACCAAGCATTGTATTTACTGCGTCCTCGAATTCACGAGTTGTTTCGTATACTTTCTTCATAGCTCCACGGCCTCTGAAGAAACGCACTAATTGCTTGTAACAATCAAATATAGTAGCGATGTAATCATTAGAAGCTTTCAGAGACATCAATGAATCTGTTAGAATTCCTCGGATAATCTCGATTCTCCTTCTCTCATTGTAATTTCTATACATGATTGCACCTATTAGAAGAACAAAGGACATCATTATACTCAAAACTGTAAGAACTCTAAATGACCAGAAATTTGCATTGGAAGTATCGATGTTTTCTCCAAGATATATCATAGGTGTACTATTCAAAAATTCCTCTTGGAAGAATGAAGACTCTTGGAAATGAACTAATATTCTCCATTTACCATCAATCGCATTTTCTTCACCTACACTATCTCCAGGAACATATTTTCCTTCATATATGAAACTGAAATTCGCTTCGCCCTTCTCATTTGTTACTGAGTACTCGACATTGTTAGTTACCCAACCTGTACCATTCCAAAACTGTCTGGTGAAGATTACTGTTTCACCTTCTACAGAAACATCAAGACGATCTCTCAATATTGAGACCTTTCCTGTTATCTCATCGCCGACTTGGTAACCAGATGAACTGGCCCAATGGTCTTTCAGTAAGATATCGACTTTACTTCTAACGAGAACCTCTATGTCTTCATATGAGCCGTTCACAACAGGAGTTGTTTCCGCTTTACATCCACCGGGTAATTCTTTGGTTGGTTCATAGGCAATTCTAATTGTTCTAAATCCTTCTAATTTCTGGCCACTTGGTTCAACTCCCTTTCTGCTAGGGTTATCATCAGGGTCGCCAGAATACCACTCAATTTCGCCTGTACCATCTTGAGTCATGGCAGTTGCGAAAGGTCTTGTATTCGTTTCAGGATCTAGATAGATATTGAGACATTTGCCGCCAACAGGATTACCATTAACCTGAGTTAACATTGCATCAATATGGAATGATTCTTTCAAGTAAAGAACTGGGAAGACAGAGCCATTCTCAAATCTATAAGTATCAATATCTGTCCTAAACGGCCCTACTTCTTGAACTGTCATTGTTGAATTCGAGAATACAGGGAAAAATTTAGTTATACTTGAGTTGCTGTATCTATATTGGTCTCCGGTTTCATATGAATAATAATTCACCGTAACTTTTGCTTGACCTGCTTGTATATCATTCAAAGGACAGACGATTGAGAAGAAACCGTTAGAGTCAGTTACACCACCATTACATGCTTTAACACCCAATTCTGTACCGACCATTTCGTATTGTACTTGGATTGGCCTGTTAGACAAATTAGTGTCTAATTCGTCCACCAGTTTTCCTGTGACAGTCATTGGCTTATCTATTGGCTGACCTGTTAATTGATCGATTTCAGAAGTGTATACAATCTGATTATCAACAGTTAATTGGGTTCCACCAATCAAACTAAATCCTTGACCATTATATTGGAATACCTTACGATAATGATCGTTATTCAGTACCTGAGCACATGGATCCCAAGCTCCAGATATAGTGAGCATTTGCTGATCTATTGGGTCACATCCCTCATGAGGTAGGTTTTCTGAAAACCTAATTATTACATTTACCGGTCCGAAACCATCAGGGAGGAAAGACAGAGGGTCATCTCTCAATAACTGAGGATCCAACAGCATTGCATGATTTATTGTTCCTGCATTAGGGCAAAGTGTTTGTATAATTTGGCGATGTACTGTTTGATCGAAATCAACTCCTTCAAGTATTACTAATATTTCGCCACCGTTCTCATCACAACCATCTAAAAGCTCTCCTTTATCCTTAACTGCTGCAGTACGATTATCGTCTGTTACTTGTGCTGTAAATTCCCAATAATCGCCACTAGATAATCTATTTTCGGTAGTGCTCTGGAGGTCAATATAAGTCCTAGATACGACCCAAAGGTCTATTCCTGTAGAACTACCTTGTCGATAAGTATCACCTGGATATGTAAAGTTCAAAGAGAAATTACCTAAATCATGCATTTCATCAATTGTTAAATTAATCTTGAAAACACCGTTTAAATCAGTGATTGCGACGTCACTACTTCCATCAGCAGACCATGTATAATTAACTGGCGCATCTCTTACTGGTTGATACGCATTATCAATTACTCGGGCCTCTATTGTAGTATTCTGTCCGCGATATAATCTAGGGATGTTATTTAATTGGAAATCCGTTGTTCCTATAACTGAGACATTCACATACGCTCCTGTCGGTGCAAGAACTGCTGATTGATTACCGGTGAAGTAATAATTTGAATTGGTAAAGTCGGCACGTATACCAAATACTCCAGCTGGATATTGAGAATACCATGTCCAATTGTAATCGAATAATGCCTCTCCGTTGACCATGTCAGGGACTCTGGCGAATCCTGTTTCTTGGGCCCCTGCGAATACACCGTTACCGTCAACATCTACTTGCAATGCCATTGCATCATGAGGCCAAGCAGTCATGGTTCTATTCCAAACTGTACCAAGTACTCTGAATGTTTCTCCGGTGAACATTTCAGGCACTATCTCACAACGGATATCGCTTGTTGGATCTAATGGATTGATTGGGCCACATGGTGGGACGTTGAAATCACCACCGTTTTGCATAGCAATAAACCAATGTGTGCCATTGGAAGATAAGAATGAACGTAAATTTGCTGCTTCGCCGGTTAATCCTTGAGGAGTTCCGTCCCAAAGCATTGGATATTGCTTACCAAGACTCACGTCACTGTATTCTAAACCTGCATTAGCTAGAGAAGGCGCGTGGAATAAAGCCCTCCATGCGCCGAAAGATGACCCTGTAAATTGTGTGGAGTCATAGAAATACACTGGCCTAATTGAAGGAGTGATAATATCTGCTTCAACATACATTCTGTGCATAGATCGTATAGCGAAAGAATCGGTTGTATCGCCTTCAAGATATGGCCATGGCATTTCGGCTCCTAAATCTGGACGTGATTTACCAATGAACATATAATCTCCAATTGGTAAACTTGTATTTGTGTACTCATAAAGTCCAACCACACTGTGTGTTTTTGAGGTGTTATCCCATACAATTTCTTCATATGCGCCTGGTATCATCCCAACTCCATTGTCAATTGTTGAGTTCCATTGTACCTGTTTCCAAACACCTTGGCTACCTCCAGTTTGAACGAAGGAAAGTGAAATCCACCCCTTGGAATCGGCTCTGTAACCGTATCCATACCCGTCAAAGACAGTAGGGTGAGTAATATTACCGAATGGGCCGCCATGAACTGTGAATGAAATAGGAGCATGAGATAATTTGTTATCAAAAATACCTCTATCCCAATCTGCTGCATAATGAACCTTATAATCGACAAACAGGGGTTGTTCGTCGCTGCGGAAATATGTCCAAGCCACATAATCTATCGTTGTATTCGCTCTGACTTCAGTAGGTACTGGCTCAGTAGATGACCCATCATGAATGAACATTTCAGTTACTTCAGCATATACGTGATATGTTGTATTGGAGCCCACGGGTAAATCTTCTGGGAATAAGAACTGACCGACAACGAATTTACCATCTTCATCAGTTAATACATCAACTGTCTCAACTGCAGATGTTCCATTTCTAATCCAAGCAATATGTACCTGTACTGGAAGATTTTCAGCAGGAGTGAATACTCCTTGTTCTAAATCCAACCAACTAACATTTCCACTAAACTTAGCAGCATACAAGTTATCTAACCACAAAACATCAGGTGAATTTAAAGTGATTCTGGTCGGTATTTTATCATCTTCGTCCAAGATACCATCATTATCACTATCCCAATCAGAAGAGTTTCCATCTTCTTCCTCTAACTGATCCCAATCAGAATCTGTTCTATTATCTGTATCGTCGTCATTATCTATCCCATCGGGCCCGGTACTAGGGTCTGAAGGATTTGCAATACCCTCTCCGGTACCGAAATCATCGTGATCCCATGGATTAGTTGAAGGTGAATTATATCGAGATGGCCAAAGCATGACCTCGTCTATGTCATGCATTCCATCAGAGTCGTCATCTAAATCAATATCATCACGAAGACCATCATTATCGTGATCCCATGGGGAGATAAATGGTGTAGCAGAATTAAGTTCGATTTGATTTTGTATTCCATCGCCATCCCAATCAGTGTCTGCCCAGTTAGGAATACCATTATTATCGTGATCCCAGGTCATTTGTTCTTCGCCGTTGAAACATAGAAGTTCTTGATCAACGTCTAGTACACCATTGTTATCGTCATCAGGATCTTCTCCATCAGGTATTCCATCATTATCATTATCTACGTCATAATATTTTGGATTCAAAAGTCCTTGTCCAAGAACCCCTTTATCATGAACTGCCTGATACCATCCGTCTTCATCTGGATCTGTATCGGTACCGTCATCATCATTGTCTTCACAATTGGTGCCAGTGTAGAAATTACCAGGAGGTAATGTTCCCGAGTCATCGTCTAAATCGTCGTTACTGTCTATTTCAAAATAATCCCAAATGCCGTCAGAATCATCATCGATATCCCAATGGTCGTATACGCCATCGAAATCATCATCTAAATCTGCTGTATCATTAAACATACATTGAGGCTCCATATTACCAGATACTGGAGCACCACAATCATCATCCGGATCTACATCATTATTGAGTAAATCAGCCCTTTCATCTGGGAAGAAGTTTGCATTAGAATCGGCATTCCACTGGAAAAATCCATATGTTAAACCAATATAAGCAACCCATAAATCTCTATTATCTTTCATCTGATTATAAGAAACAGCTGCTGTTGGGCTCACCCCACTAGAAGGATCGAAAGTAAAGTGGAAGCAATTCTTATTGCAGGTCCAAGCACCTTGTGAGTTACTTCCATTGTAAGGCCCGTCGCTATAGTCTGCTGATGGTCTCGTACTGTAAGGGTAGGTATATTCTACTTGATTGGCTCGAGTTGGAGTCACCAATGGAGCTCCGAAGTACCAAGCATAGAATATGCCACATTCATGGTCTATTGCCTGTGGTTGTTGAGGAACATATATCCAAAATAATGTAGCCCCACAAGTATTGTCATCAAAACTGCCGCCCATCTTAATATCGTTAACATCTAATAATCCATCATTTCCTTCATCTTGATCCCACCAATCAGGCAATCCATCGCCATCTTGGTCTACGTCAATACCATTAATCAGTGAATCTCCATCAATATCTATATCAAAGTGATTACCGCCATTGTAAGGACTCCATTTTTGAATAACATGCCAATATAGTTCAGGAATTTGTCCACTTACTGAAGGATTTGTCTCGTCGAATCCATTGTAATCCAATACAAATCCGTTATCTGGAGTGAATGGATTGAACATCCAAGTTTGATTCCAATACATCTCATAAACAATTGGGAATGCATATAGTTGATCATCTTCCGAACCATCAAGAAGATCGCCATCACTAGTTGGGTAACTGTTGTCATATGGGTCTGTTGCATCTAAATCTTGGATACCGCAATTTCCATCATCGGGGTCATAATAGTCAGATATGCCATCATTATCATCATCCCAGTCTTCATCGTTAGCCAATCCATCACCATCAACGTCTGTATCTATATCATTTGGACCGTCGTCTCGATATTTTGAACCATTAAGTAAATGTAAGTCGTTGTCGTCATCAAGATCACAATTATCGTCGATATCTAACCAATCATATATTCCGTCATTATCATCATCAATGTCTTCCCAATTATTCAAACCATCTTCGTCCCAATCATTGAAGGCGGTGTAAGATTTACGCTTCAAAAAGCAATTATCATCAGGGTTTGAAGGATTTGGGTTAGCAAGACTTGGACAATCCCAAGTATCTACTGTACTTTGAGGAACTGTGGGGAATATGTCTTCTTCGTTTATGATCCCATCATTATCTAAATCCCAAGGTAGATCGCTGGCGTCTGTAAGTGTCCCTCCTACTGTATTATCAGGCACTGGTACACCTCCCATATCAGTATCTAACCAGTCCCAAACTAAATCATAATCTTGATCGATTACTCTGTATCGGTCATCATCAAGATCCCTATCATAATCTATTTCACAGTCGGTGCCTGGTGTCAGAATCTCTCCTGTATAGAAATTTTGAGATTGTATCGGATAATCACCGACAAAATCTCCATTTGTATCTGTTTGAATACAAGTATCCAGTATACCGTCGTTATCATCATCTACGTCATACATATCAGCTAATCCATCATTATCATCATCAGTATCTGATGAGTCGGGAGATCCGTCATTATCATTATCTGGATCGAGAAAATTAGGTATTCCATCACCGTCTAAATCCCCATCTTGAATTGAGGAGAACATCTGTTCGTTTGGATGCCATGCCATTTCCCTATCTACGTAGTCCACACCTCCGACAAAATCTCCATAGAAATTAGTAGTAATAACTGCAGGGGGGGTCACTGTAATATTCCCATTAGTTGAAGAGCTTAAAGCAGTATTTGAGTAAGAAAAAAGGCCTGTATTATTGAATTGGAAACTCCATGTTCCTCCATTTGCAACAATAAGAGGGCTGCTGAATGTTTGTCCCTGACCGTTCAATAGATGATCTTCTTGATCTGTATTAGTCCAAGTTACAGTATCTCCGGCTTCAATAGTAATATTTTCAGGATTTAGTCCTACATTATCGATATCGATTAGATGTGTCGTTGCACCTGAATCCCACTCGACCCAATCGGACCAAAGATTATTCTCTGTAATATTGGAAGTAATCTGGGAGTTCCATGGGTGTGCGTCCCATAAATCCGCTACTCCATCGTTATCGTCGTCTAAATCAAAATAATCCTGTAAACCATCACTATCAAAATCACAAGGCCATGTGAACTGGTCAATCCTGCCATCATTATCGTCATCTTCATCAAAAGAGCCGGCGCCTGAACCATCTACGTCATCATCCGTAACACCATCATTATCATGATCCATTAAGTTTTGATCAATTCTATAACCTGTACCTACTTGAGTTTGTGTCCATGGGTGAACTGTTGTGGGGATAACATATCTATCTTCAGTATTATTCTGAGGATCTGCTCCTTGGGACCAGTCTATTGGCCCCTCTAACAATCCATCATTATCATCGTCCCAATCGAATTCGTCTTGTATTCCATCATTATCATGATCGAAAGGATCTGTTCCATAGCAGCCATCAAATCTCTCAATTAAGTCATTAATTCCATCGTTGTCGTCATCTAAATCGTTTAGATCTGAAATACCATCATTATCGTGATCTTCAGTATCTGTCTCTTCTAATAAAAACCCATAACTAGGATCTATGGCTAATGCCGATGCGTCTGAAACCTTGCCATATACAGACAATGGGTCGTGATACATTGGGTCACTAAATGCTGGATGAGCGAATGGGTTTTCTGCCCCAGGTTGAATTTCATTACTCTCAGCCATTGGTCCATTGGCTGTGTCTAATTGTTGAAATGCAGTTCTCTGAACTACCGGCCCCCACTCGGATTTCTCTTCATCATATGGTTCAAAGTCTTGGAACGAATACATCTGAGTACTGAATAGCATTATGAAGACCATGAGTCCTGCAATGATGCTTTTTCTCGAGCCCTCTACGCCTATGTTTCTTTGTAATTTACCTATCATCGTGACCACCGAAGTATGTTTCCTAAATCTGAATTACTTATCAACGCCACCCCAATAAATTAACAGATGTATCAACACGATGTTTTAGTATCATAGTTCAACTAAACCTTGCATTAAAATGTGGAATATTCTTCGACGCGTTTAATGACGGCATTAAGGACAGTAATGAATTCGAAAATTCATCGCGCAACTGTAACAGAGGCTGACGTGAATTATATAGGTTCAATAACTATAGATTCTGATCTAATTGATGCCGCGAATATAGTCGAATGGGAAAAAATCGAAGTGCTGAATATAACTAATGGTTCACGTCTTCAAACATATGTTATTCGAGGACAAAAGGGTTCTGGAGAAATATGTATTAATGGTGCAGCAGCACATCTAGTCCACCCTGGAGATCTAGTAATATTAGTAACTTACAAAAGTATTGAAGAACAAGATTTAGAAGGTCATTCACCGAATATAATTCATGTTAATAGCTTAAATGAGATCATTGAAAACCATTGATTACGCACGGTGATAAGGAAGTCCTTTGATTATCGTACATGCACGATATAATTGCTCTAATAATACAACTGCAGCTAGTTCATGAGGGAGCGTTATTTTGCCCAAAGAAAGAGAGAGCAAATCGCCCCCATAAATTCCAAAACCGCCAGGGGGACCTACTACTAAATGTGTTGAATTATTAGAAATTCTCCATTCCTTCATTCTTTTGGAATATCCTATACTGTCAAGATTTTCTCCCTTTTCTTGTAAAAGTATAACAGTATCTTTTCTAGCTTTCTTGATTATATTATCAAGATATTCCTCCGGATCGATTAGATTTCTATGTTCGATAATTTGAACGCCATCTGAATTTAATCTATTGGCATAATCAGAAATCGCTGCACGAAAAGATGAATCTTTGGCTTTTCCGTGTAAATGAACAAATACTCGCCCCACGGTTATCCGACGAGTAGGCGCTCTTTCATTGATTCGCAAAGCATCAAGAAAGAAGACCACTGCGCAAGTTCGATTGAGATGGGTTGGTGGCCGTTCAAAAAGAATAAAAAAATCCTCCATGAAGAACCTCATATCAAAGGAACGCGCCTCTGGCTACAGGATTTAAGAGAGATTTCAGAAAAAAATTTTGATAATTCTGCTGAAGGGCAGCGTTTAATTCGACAAATGCAGGTAGAATGGACTGATGCCTACAAGAAAGGCGAAGTAACAGATGAACTCTTGTCTGGCTTAGATAGAAGAGCATTTAGACTTTTAAGATCGGATGCAGATGAGTGGTTGAAATGGCTAGATAATGAAGATTTTTGGATGCCTGGCTGGGGCGTTGAATCAATAGAGTGATTATAATGTGGCCTTGGATTATTTTATTTGCTGGGATGGCAATGACTGTTTTTTGGTATAGTAGAAAACAACCATTTCCAGAAATAAGTGGGAGATTTGCAATTATTCTATTATCTGTTTCAATCATTCTATGGCTATCAATAAATGCGCCGAGAGGAGTTGAAAATGATTTGGTTCCTGCATATCTTGCCTCAATTATAGGAGGGACTGCGGTGACCTATGGGGTGATCAAAATGTCAGTGAGTAATGACGATGTTATTGTCGCGCCTTTTGGAGGAGTTTTGTTTTGTATGGGTTCAATAACACTACTTTCAGAAAGATGGGCAGATGCTGATCAAATTGAACAAATAGGGTCATTCGTACTTGCATCGACTTTAGTGGCCCTCGAGATTTATCTGGTATTCAGAGGTTTAATTATTGGTGTCCAAGGTATTTCCTGGTCTAAATCTGGTCTAAGGCAAATTAGTAGAGGATTGATTCATGGAAATAATGGTGCTATTGCTCATTTTGAAAAATCTTGGGACATGGATGAACAATGGATTAATGCAATGAGTCATGCGGCATTAGCGCTAATTTATGAAAAGGAAAATAATGAGCCTGCAAGAATGGAACATATTGTACAACTAGAGAAAATTGGCGGTTGGGGATCTGTCGATAAATCATGGACTGAGACCATTAAAAAATACTTAGATTTAGATTAATGAAAAAGACGATTATTCATATTGTGTAACCCTATCCGAGAGCATAGTATGGTTCGAATTACTAAGGTTCACACAGGTGGCGGAGATACGGGTAAAACATCTCTTCTGGATGGAAAAAGGGTCGGCAAAGAAAATTTAAGAGTTGGCGTTTATGGTACAATCGATGAATTAAACTCACAAATTGGCGTTGTACGTATGGAATTAAATAGAGTTGGAGAAACAACTTTTTCTAATACCGCCGACCAAAAGTTGGGAATTATTCAGCAAGAGCTATTCGACATAGGAGGTGAGTGTTCTTGTTCTCCTGGTTTGTTACCTACTCAAATGGCCTTAATTGGCATGAAACAATGCGATCGCTTGGTCTCTGAAATGGATGAAATGTTAGAAGATTTATCCCCTTTGACGTCATTCATTATGCCTACTGGTTCTGCGCCGGTTGCGACAATGCATGTTGCTAGAACTATTACTAGACGGGCGGAGAGAAAAGTGTGTGAGATAATATCGATAGACGGAGAAGATGCACTGAGGACTGAGATAATTTGTTATCTTAACCGTCTATCGGATTGGTTATTTGTCCTAGGCAGATGGTTTTCAGCGAAGAACGGAGAAGAAGAAGTTCTATGGACGCCTCTCGGAAAAAGATAGGGGTGTTCTAATTGGGTATCGAATCAGCAGGATTCGAGGGGGCTTTGATTAGTCTATCGTTGATTGTCGCAATTGGCGCTCAAAACGCCTTTGTAATAAGACAGGGACTATCTAATCGCCATGTTCTTCTTGTATGTACGATATGTGCTTTATCTGATGCAGCGTTGATCGGTCTTGGCGTTTTTGGATTCGGTGAATTCCTCTCTAAGTCTGGCAATATTGCAGAAATTATCGAATGGCTGGCTATTTCTTTCTTAGTTATTTATTCAATATTGAGATTTCGAGCTGCTTGGAAAGGCAATATGCTAGAGATAGACGATACTGATAATGCCTTCAGTGCTAAAAAAACGGCAATGATTACCATGGGGTTCACATGGTTAAATCCACATGTTTATCTTGATACTACAGTTCTATTAGGAACCGCATCTCTTCAATTTCAAGGTGATGAAAAAATTGCTTTTGCAATCGGGGCTATGTGTTCTTCTTTCATATTTTTTTATAGCCTAGGCTTTGGTGCACGCCGTCTTGCTCCGCTTCTAAAAACAGAAAGAGCATGGAAATTTATTGATTTATCTATCGGCATAGTAATGATTTGGATAGCAATGGGAATTTACACGACTTAAATACGCTGAATCGATTTAAGATATTCTTTGGCGGAATTTAATAATTCGATTTCTTGGTCGAAAGTTACTTGCTGAATAGCTTCATCAAAAATAAGCCACATATAGTTCGTATGTTCGTGAGAAAGTTTGACATTTAGCTCATCTGTTTCCGCTAAATACCAGAATACTTGCTTTGAAGTTGGTACTCCCTTCAGTAAGAAACTATATTCTGTCCTTGAACTCCAACCATCGATCAAAGAAACTTTAGAAATTCCTGTTTCTTCTAATAGTTCCCTACTTGCAGTAGAAAAATGATCTGAATCCGATTCTTCTACGTGCCCCTTGGGAAAACTCCAATGGCCTTGCGGATATTGCAATAAGAGAACGCTATCATAATTGATTAAAATGAATCCGCATGATGTTTCCATGACTAACCGGAGAAGTCATTGATATTCAATTAATGGCAGAAGAAGAATACACAAACACAATTGAATAGGTGCGCGGAGTTGCATGATATGTCCGACGAAGCGTTGGCCCTAAATATTACAAATATAATTACCGATAGTGATCTTGATGGTGTCGTAACTGGTGCGATATTGAGAAGGTGGTGGCCAAATGCAGAAATTAAATTCGGCCATCCGGGGAATCTACGGGCAGGCATGATGGATCATTTGATTAACCGAAACACTGCAATATGTGATTTGCCGAGACATCCGAAATGTGGACTAAGTATTGATCATCATCAGTCAAATAAACCGATTGAGAAAAACGATTCTGAAACAGTAGTATTATGGGAAGAGACTCCTAGTGCTGCAAGAATTGCATATAATATATTGAAAGAAAAATTAGACTTGTCTGACTTGACTGAAATGATGGTTTGGGTAGATAAATTAGATGGAGGTTCAATTACAATTAACGAATTTATGGGACAAAATCCAGTATTATGGCTAGGTAGAATCATTGGTGAAGACAAAGAAATAACTCTGAATATTCTTGAGAATATACAAAATAAAGTTCCTGTAAAAGACATTTTAGAAATCCCAGAGATAAGAGAAAAACTAGAATTAAGAAAGGAAAAACAGAAATATCTCGGTGAAATAATTTCTGAAAATCTTCAAATTATAGATAGATTAGCTATTGCCAGATTAGAAAATCTCAAAGTGAGATCAAATGGATACCATGTAACCGCAATCGCTGGGGAAGAGTGTGACGCCTGTCTGGTAATTCATGGGGACATTGGGGCGGGGTTTGATGAAGAAGGAAGTTACCCTCTTTCTGCGTCGTTCTATACTAACTCATTCATACACAAGTCTGGAGGGGTTTTTGATTTGACTAAATTAGCAACTAGATTTGATAATGACGGAGGAGGCCATGCTAATGCATGTGGTTGTCGGATTAAATCGATAAACAATGGAGCGGTAGTAGAACAATATGTTACTGAAGAAGATGTTCAGAAAAATATTGATGAATGGATAAATATGTGGTCTCAAAGATAAGTGAATAAGTATAGGAAACCTAGGAATGCATGAATCATGATAAGATAGGTCATTATGTCACTTATTCTTCCGTGTAAATTACTGATTTGGGCAAAAGATTTTTTCTCCAAACGATTTTTTCTAGCACGAAGCCCTAAATGTCTGAGATATATCATTAGTCCGAGTCCTAATAATCCCGCCCAGCCATGAAAATGATTGGGGATTAGATCTGATATACCTACTTCTCCATTGATTATTTGGAAGTAAAATATTTTCGAGACGAATGCAAGAGAAATTACTCCGAGGACATAAAAAAATAGTTTATTTCCATTTTTTTCATGATTCTCTAATTCTCTTTGGCGCTTTGAACCCTTTAGATTAATGCCTTTTTGCCTCCATTTTCTCTGGTTAATAAATAACCAAATCACAGCTAATGCAGATAATGGGTGGAGGAGGATTATTGCCGTGGCCACAACCTCCATGAGGGGGGCTGAATCATAACATATCTTGAGTTCTCGCTTTTCTTGCCTTGCATATCAAGGCGGTGTATTCATGTAGGGGGGGCAGGGGGGCGATT
>Ga0315322_10000889_pt1 | contig 22841 bp, 16 predicted proteins | sample M110021515metaG_FD_203461 | JGI IMG/M metagenome (GOLD analysis project Ga0315322, IMG submission 203461) | Ammonia-oxidizing marine archaeal communities from Monterey Bay, California, United States - M1 100m 21515 | ecosystem: Environmental > Aquatic > Marine > Intertidal zone | place: USA...
ACCCTGGCGCCACAGAGGTCTGCGACGCCATCGACAACGACTGCGATGGCAGCATCGACGAAGGCGTGACCACCACCTACTACGCAGACTCCGACGGCGATGGCTACGGCAACCTGTCGTCCACCACCGACGACTGCTCCACACCCACCGGCTACTCAAGCGACTCCACGGACTGCGACGACACCGTGGCCGCTATCAACCCCGGCGCCACCGAGATCTGCGACGGTCTCGACAACGACTGCGACGGCTACATCGACGATGCGGACAGCTCCGTCACCGGCCAAGCGACCTACTACGCCGACTCCGACTCCGACGGCTACGGCGACGCCACGAGCACCACCGACTCCTGCTCCACACCCTCGGGTCATGTCAGCGACGACAGCGACTGCGACGACACCGACGCGACCATCAATCCCGCCGCCACCGAGATCTGTGATGGCGTCGACAACGACTGCGACGGCCTGATCGACGATGCCGACAGCTCCGTGGTTGGCCAGTCCACCTACTACGCCGACACCGACTCCGATGGCTACGGTGACGCCACGAGCACCACCGACTCCTGCAACACTCCCTCGGGCCATGTCAGCGACGACACCGACTGCGACGACACCGATGCGACGGTCAACCCCGGCGCCACCGAGATCTGCGACGAGATCGACAACGACTGCGATGGCAGCATCGATGAGGGCGTGACCACCACCTACTACGCCGATTCGGATGGCGACGGCTACGGCGACCTCGGCTCCACGACCGACGACTGCTCGGCGCCGTCCGGCTTCACCAGCGACGACACCGACTGCGACGACACCAATGCCGCCATCAACCCAGGCGCCACTGAGGTCTGCGACGAAGTCGACAACGACTGCGATGGCAGCATCGACGAAGGCGTGACCACCACCTACTACGCCGACTCAGACGGCGACTCCTACGGCGACCTGTCGTCCACCACCGACGACTGCTCCGAGCCCAGTGGCTACGTCAGCGACGACTCGGACTGCGACGACACCGACTCGGCGGTCTACCCAGGTGCCACCGAGGTCTGCGACTACATCGACAACGACTGCGACGGCGCCATCGATGAAGGCGTGACCACCACCTACTACGAAGACTACGACGCCGATGCATACGGCGACCTGTCGGCGACCATCGACGACTGCACCGAGCCCAGTGGCTACGTCAGCGACTCCACGGACTGCGACGACACCGACGCCACCATCTACCCGGGCGCCACTGAGGTTCCCTACGACGGCATCGACCAGGACTGCGACAGCGCGGACCTCTGCGACGTGGATGAGGACGGGTTCGACTACGACGGCGGCGCATGTCTCGGCACGGACTGCGACGACTCCGATGCGGACATCGGGCCTGGCACTGTCGAGGTGGCCGACGGCGTAGATGAGAATTGTGACGGCACCGTCGACGAAGGCACCGAGTGGTACGACGACGACGGCGACGGCTTCACCGAAGACGGCGGTGACTGCGACGACGGCGACGCCACCGTCTCTCCGGCAGAGATCGAAGACTGCGATGGGGTCGACGACGACTGCGACGGCACCATCGACGAAGAGACCGACTGCTACGACGACGATGGCGACGGCTTCACCGAAGACGACGGCGACTGCAACGATGGGGACGTGCTGGTGAGTCCTGCTGAGGTCGAGATCGACGACAACGGCATCGACGACGACTGCGATGGGTCGGTCGACGGCGGCGTCTACGATCCTGACGGCGACGGCTACACCGATGACGCGGGCGACTGCGACCAAGACAGCAGCGACACCTACCCAGGCGCACCCGAGATCGCCGACGGTCTCGACAACGACTGCGATGGCGAGGTCGACGAAGGCACCGAAGTCTACGATGACGACGGCGACGGCTGGACCGAAGAAGAAGGCGACTGCAACGACAACGACCCCGACACACATCCCGAAGCCGTGGAGATCCTCGACGGCCAAGACGACGACTGCGACGGCGAAGTCGACAACGACACCGAAGCATCCGACGACGACGGGGATGGCTGGTCAGAGTCCGCAGGCGACTGCGACGACGACGACACCACCATCAACCCCGAAGCCGTCGAGGAGATGAATGGGGTCGACGACGACTGCGATGGCCTCACCGACGAAGCCGACAACGACGCCGACAACGACGGCTACACCGTCGACCAGGGGGACTGCGACGACGCGGACCCCTGGGCTGCTCCGGACACTCCCGAGATGTGCGACGGCATCGACAACAACTGCGATGGTGTTGTCGATGAAGGCTGCGATGTCGACGGCAACCTCGAAGATGACAAGAGCGGCTGCAGCTGCGCGGCCACCCATGCGCCTGCCTCAGTGGCGCTGCTCCTGCCGCTGCTCTTCGTCGCCATCCGCCGGAGGGCAGCCTGATGTCCCAACGCTTCCTGCTTCTCCCTCTCGCCGTGGCCTGCGGTGGTGATGTCAGTCTCCAGAAGGTCGAGTCCGAGATTGGCGTGAGCACCAACCTCATCGACTTCGGCGCCATCCCGGTGGGAGCCACAGCCGAGCAGTCCATCGAGCTGTGGATTGTCGACGGCACCGAGTCTCAGCTGATGTCGGTGAGCTTCCCCGACGACCCCGACAATGTGTTCGACTGGGACGGCAACGGCGGCACCATTCCGGTCGGCGACGTGCTGCCGGTCAGCCTCACCTTCGTACCTCTCGCAGCAGGTCGGTTCACCTCGGAGCTCCAGCTGGTCACCCCCAACGAGGCGGCCAATGGCGAGCGCATCGAGGTGCGTGGCCAAGCGCTGAGTGCCACAGCAGAGCGCTGGCCTGCGATGCTCGACCTCGGAGCGGCCCACGCCGGTGAGTCCTCCAGTGGGGTCATCGCCGTGCGCAACTCCGGTGGCGTAGACTTCGATCTGGTCGACTTCCTCGTCGATCCGTCCGCCACCTGCACCTTGTTCCCCGAAGCCCCCGTCTCGGTCTCGGCCGGCAACACCGTCGAGCTCACGGTCACCTGCACCGCAGCCGACGACGAGGCCATGTCGGGCTCGGTGTCCTTCGATGCAGGCGGCGCGGTCAGCCTTGAGCCCGTCACGCTGATGATGAACGACTGCGAGGGCGGCTCGGCGTCCACCTACGACGGCGACGGCGACGGCTACGCAGCCTGCGGCGATGACTGCGACGACTCCGACGACACCAGCCACCCCGGGGCATCCGAGACCTGCGACGGCGTAGACAACGACTGCGACGGCGTCATCGACGAGACCACCGAGTGCTACGACGACGACGGCGACGGCTTGACCGAAGAAGAAGGCGACTGCAACGACGGCGACCCCGACGTCTCTCCCGAGGTCACCGAGGTGATGGGCAATGGCGTGGATGATGACTGCGACGGCGTCATCGACCAGGGCACCGAGGACTTCGACTCGGATGGCTACAGCGACCTGGGTGGCGACTGCGACGACGCCAACGGCGACGTGTATCCGGGCGCACCAGAGCTGCCCGATGGCCTGGACAACGACTGTGACGGCGTCACAGACGAAGGCACCGAGCGCTACGACGACGATGGCGACGGGCAGACCGAAGCGGCCGGCGACTGTGACGACTCCGACGGCAGCATTTACACAGGAGCCACTGAGCTGGCCGACTGGAAGGACAACGACTGCGACGGCGATGTCGATGAAGGCACCACCAACGCCGACGATGACGGCGATGGATGGACGGAGACCGGCGGCGACTGCGACGACAGCAACCCCGCCATCAACCCCGGCGAGGCCGAGGTGACCGGCAATGCCGTGGACGAGGACTGCGACGGCAGCTTGGGCTGAGCGAGGTCAGCGGCTCACGTCCGACAAGCGAAGGTCCTGGGCCTACGACGTCCTCGAAGACGGCTCGGTCTCCTTCCTCGACTCAGCGGTCTCAGCGGTTCCACCGCTCCTTGCGGAGGGCCACGCCGGCCTGGGTGCAGCCACGTTCGATCACGTCGTGGTAAGGCGCCCAGCCGGGCTTGGTGCGGTCTTCGAGCAGTGCTGTGATGCGGGTAATGCCACGGTGTTGCAGCTCCTGGGCCAGCTGGGCGGCGGACTCGGCCACAGCTTCTGGCTGGAGCGGACTGTCGTACCAAGGGACGGGTGTGTCGGCGTCGAGCAGGCCCAGTCGGCCCGAAAAGATGCACAGCGGAAGGGTTGTGGCCTGGGCTTGGGCAACCGCGGCGTCGATGCGGGGGTCGCGGTAGCGGCGGACGGCGGGCAGCTCGCCGGGCGAGCGGTCCTTGGTGGCGGTGCAGGTGGTCACAAACACGTGCATCAGGCGGTCTCGCGGGTGAGGCGAAGCTCCAGGCCATTGAGCATGCGGGCCTGAATGCGGAGCTGGCAGCCGTTGTCGAGTAGAGTCCATCGCAGTGGGACTGTCTCCAGTATTCGCAGGAAGTGCCGTGTGGGCGCGAGCCACTCCTCAGCGGGCAGCGCAAATCCACCGCCGCCGCGTCCGTGGACGGTCGCCATGCCGGTGTGGAGACCCTGAATGCGCAGGCGTCCCGACTGGCCGTTGTCGTCGATAGACACCAGGCGCCAGCTGCCATCCGCGCTGCCGCTGACGCCGTACTGTTCGGCCATGTCGAGCACACCTCGGGTGGTGGGGCCGACGAAGCCGTCGGCTGCGGTCAGGGTCGCGCGGCCGTCAGAGTGCAGGTGAAGCGAGACCCCTCGGGCAGCGCCGATGTGATTGCCCATGCCACCTGAGTCGAGCCGCCAGGTGCCCAGCGGGCCCTGGTCTTCGCGACGGAGGTGGAGGATACCGCCGGTCACACTGCTGAAGATGCTGGTTTGCACGCCATCTTGGGGATCGAGCTGGGTGGGTAGGCCGGGACCGTGCACCGTCCAGGGGCGTCCGGCTTGTCGTGGGGTGCGTGTGACCGCAAGCGCAGACAGCGGGGCCAGCGTGAGGCTGCGTGAGAAGGCATCGGGGGGCTTGGGTGTGATGGGCACAGGCAGTGTGGCTGCGGGACCTCGGCTGAGATCGCGACAGTGAAGGGCGAACGCATGCCAGCGGTCGGGCGTGGGAAGCGGTGCAGGGCCGGACACATCGGCAAATCGCACCCAGTACATTGCGGCGCGGGGATGGTCGTGGAGTGTGTGGTGGGGCGCTCGCAGCAAGCGCGCGGCGGAAGGCCAGGCGTGGCCAAGGTGGGGGTCGGCGGTGTCGACGAGGTGGGCGGCGAGCCCCACGCGGAGGGTGTGCTGCCAGTCGTCTTCTGGGAGACCATGGCGCTGGTCGAGGGCGTTGAGCACTGCAGCTTCGGTGAGCGCGGCGATGGTGCGGCGCCAGCGGTCGAGCGGAAGTCCAAGGTCGGCGAGCCACTGGTCCTGTGCCCGCACCATCTGGGGACCGAGCGCATCGCTGGACAGGTAGACGCGCTGTGTGTCGCGTGCGGTCAGAGGGCCTCCAGATTCCCCTGCCCGAACCGCCAGAGGCTTGACCTCCAGGTCGGGAATGCGTTCACACAGGGCATCGACGGCGGGCTGTACCTGGGCGCGCAGGGACAGCCAGGCGGGCGCGTCGGGCCAGTGGGTCATGGGGCCTCCGAAACTGGGGAGGATGTAGCCTCGAACGACGGCTTGAAGACTCTGCTTGAGTCGCGGCGATGTCATTTGGTGAGAGAGCGAGGGGGGACAGCGCGTTGTACGGGTATCGTGGTCACTGTCGTCGAGGAGCCTATGTCTACACGTCCTCTGCACCTCTACGCCGGCTGCCTGGTGGTGGGAGCCATCGGCTCGGTTGCCCACGCGTCCGTACACCAGGACCACGCTGCCCATCCGCCGGAAGTGTCGGCGAGTGTGCGGCTGCCTGCGCCCCCCGATGTCGCCCCTCCTGAGCGCTGGGTCTACGGCTACTACGCGCCCTGGGCCGGTGAGCTGGTCGACCTTGACTGGCCGAGATTGTCTCATGTAGCTGTGTTTTCGGTGGACATGAACGCCGACGGCACCTTCTCGGGTGGCGACACCTGGAACCGCCTGGGCGCCGAGGCCGTCGCGCTCGGAGCTCCCCACGGCACACGGGTCCACCTCACGCTTACCTGTTTCGACGATGATGTAATGACCGCTGTTCTCACCAATACGTCTCGTCGTTCATCGCTGGTGGAGGCACTTGGAGACGCGGTGGACTCGGTGGGAGCCCATGGCGTGAGTGTGGACTGCGAAGGGGTGCCTGGAGCGCTGCGGGACCCCCTGACGGACTTCGTGGTGGAGCTCCAAGAGCGCGTCGACGAAGTCACCATCGCCACCCCGGCCATCGACTGGAGCGATGCCTTCGACAAGGCGGCGCTGTCCATCCACGCCGATGCCATCTTCATCATGGGCTATGGCTACCACTGGTCTGGCGGGAGCCCGGGACCGGTTGCACCACTGGTGGGTGGCGCCCCCTGGAACGACTGGTCGCTGTCCGACACCGTGGAGACTTACGTTGACGAGGGTGCCGACCCCGCGCGGCTTGTGCTGGGTTTGCCGCTCTACGGGCGCACCTGGCCCACCACCGACAATTCGGTCCCCGGAACGGCCACAGCCTCGGGCACGGCGGTCTCTCTGAGCAGTGCGGTCGACCTCGCGGCCACCCACGGTCGCCTCTACGATGAGGTCACCGACACGCCCTACACCTTCGTGTCGTCGACCTCGCAGACTTGGTACGACGACTCCGACAGCTTGCAATTGAAGATCCACTGGGCCGTGGAGCGCGGACTCGCCGGGGTGGGCTTCTGGGCGCTCAACTACGAGGCGGGCGACCCGGCCTTCTGGCAGATGGTGACGGACGAGACCACGGGACTCTCTCCCGAAGAGCCGGAAGACACGGGCTCTGCGGAGGACACGGCGGAAGACACGGCGGACTCGGGGGCCGTCGACACTGCGCCGCCGTTCGACACCGCCCCGCCCATGGACTCTGCAGACCCAGACCTCGTGGCCGAGCCCAGAGGCCTCAACTTCAGCAGTGCATCGGTGCGATGTGGCGGAGGGCTGGTGCCCTTGCTGTTCGCCGGCGCAGTGGGCCTTCGCCGGCGCCGAAGGGCGGCCGAAGAGGCTGGGTAGGGACGCCGAAGAGGCTGGGTAGGGGCGCGCTCGCTGGGTGTGGATGGGCCGGCAGCCTACAGGCCGTCGAGAGCCGTCGCGTTGCCCTTGACCTCAGAGATGGCGACCTTGTCGGCGTGGGTGCGCCCAGGGTGCACCTCGGTGATCTCCACCTTCACGGGGTCCCAAGTGCCGGTGTGGCCCACGGTGGCGGGAAGCACGACGTGGTGAGGACCTTCGGTGTTGGGCAGCTCGACCATCTCGGTGCGGTTCTTCACCGTCAGCTTGAGGGTCTTGGGACGGGCGTGGGTGCTGGGACCACTGGTGATGTCGAGGCTGGACAGCATCACGCCACCGCCACGCACCGTGAAGCTCGCGTTGTCGGCCGGGGCAACCCAGCTGGTGCGCTTGTTCTCGTCGAGCATGCTCTCAACGGTGCCTTCGTCTTCGGTGGACAGTCCGCTGATCTGCGCGACCGCCTCGAACTCACCGAGATGCACGACCATCTCGGAGACCGCTAGCTGCGGGAAGTCCTTGCCCGGGTAGACCTCCTTGATGGTGATCTTCACCTTGCCGCCATTGATGCCATCTTCGACGATGATGTCTTCGATGTCGATGAACTGCCAGCCCATCTCGTCGGCGAACTCGAGCTCGACCATGTTGGGCGCAGGCACCAGCTCGTTGAGCTCGTTGTAGTAGCTGGCCTCGATAGAGACCTTCTTCACGCGGGCGAAGTCCTTGAAGGAATCCTCGTCGCGATGCCAGCCGACCTTCATCCCCACCTTGTCGATGTTGACACGGGGAATGTCGATAATGATGTATTCGCCGACATTTTCACTGGTGCCTGGCAGTCGCCAGCAGGTCTCATCCTTGCCGTCGAGCGCAGCGTTGCCAGCCCAGTAATTGGCCCCTTTACGGGTCTCTTTCTGGTGGGCAGACACGACAGCGCCCGCATGAGCGACAGAAGCCGAGGCGGCAACGACGGCGACGCCCGCACTGAGAGCAAGCATGGGAACACGGGACACGGGACCTCCACAGGACGGCGGAAAACCCTATCACGCGCTCCCCATCCCCCGTTCGAGGCAACGGGCTCTAGCCCGCGCCAAGCCCTCCCCGACAGGTGCCAGGTGTTGATTGTTTATCGAAGCCTGCTCGATATACAATCAACACCTGGCACCTGTGCCTACTGCGCCTACTGCGCTTCTGTGAGCAGACCCACGCCCTCAGCGACCAGAGCGTCGACCTCGGCGGGCCAGCATTCGGGCCCGGACTTTTTCGTACTTGTCTTGTTGCTCGGCTTCGTGAGACGAGGTGGGAGCGATGGGGCTTCGACCACGTGGGCCGCGTGGGACCTCGGGCTCCGGCTCGACCTTGTGGAGCGCAGTGGTGAGCGGACAGTCCCCCGACAACGCCTCACCCGACCGGTAGCGGTCGAGCAGCTTGCGAGACCGCTCGGCCAGCATTCGCCGCACCTCGCGCCGCTTTCCCTTCACGCGCGGGATGTGCATGTTGTCGTAGGCGGTGGTCTGGTGGCGCATCCAGGCGATGACCGCGGCCTCGGCCCGTCGCTCCACGGAGATGCGCTTGGTGCGCGCGACAGTGCCGCTGCCAACAGGCGTGGCGTGGGTCGCGATGGCCTGGCCCATCTTCTTTTCGAGCGCACGGTGGGCCGGATCGAAGGCCAGAAACAGCCGCACTTCGCGGGTGAACTCCACCACATACTCGGCCTGCTGCGCGGCCCGACGACGGCGGCTCGCATCGAGCTTGCGCTGATGAGCGGGGTCGGCACGCTGAGCCTCGATGGCCGCCTTCGCCTCGGCAATCTGGCCCGCTTCGGCCCACACGCCCTTCGAAAACATCCGCCGGCCCTTCTTCTCCTTCACAGTCCAAGCAGGCCCGAGCGCCTTCACCCGACGCGTGAGTCCAGCATCGCCAGGGGGGAGCAGCTCCCAGCCAGCAGGCACTTCGCGCACTTCACCGCGCCCTTCTCCCACCCGAACGGTGCGGTCGCGGGGGCCCGGGCGTGCTTCGAGAGTGGGGTGGTCCGCCATCTGTCCTCCAGTCAACCTGTCTTGACCAGTCAATCCTGTCCTGTCCATCCCTACGAGAGCTCGCTGGGAGCCCCTGCCCCTTTGATGTCGCTGCCATGCTCTCAAGTCGCCCTCAGAAGGCCACCTCTATGCCCACGGTGACAGCGCGCCCTTCGGCAGCGATGTCGGCAGGGTAGCGGGCCACCATCTGGCCGTCGGCATCGCGTATCGGCACACCACTGTTGTCGACAATGACCGCGTCGGCATCGTTTCGATAGACGAGGTCGGAGTAGGTGGTGTTGAGCAAGTTGCGGATAGACAGGTCGGCGCGCACCCGACCCTCCGCGAGCGTGTCTGTGGCGACGGCGGCATGGAGCAGAGTGACCGCAGGACCATCGGGTCGCCCCGAGCGGGGAGCCCACTCCTGGCGCGGGCGGGTGCCGAAGTGGTCTGCCAGCAAGCTCAGCCGCAGGCCATCGGCGGGCTCGACCCCCACGACCGCGTTGATCATGTGCATGGGCACACCGTATTGGGCGCGCTGACTCTCCCCGTCGACCGCCTGGGTCAGGCTGTAGGTGGCGTCGATCTCGAGACCCTCCGGACGCCAGGCAACCTGGGCTTCGCCGCCGACCACATTGGTGGTGCCGCCGTTGTCGTAGAAGTGGTCGCCGAGCTTGGGGTGGTTGCCGGTGGTGGGGTTGATCTCCTGAGCGATCGCCGAGAAGTAGCCGGCCCCCCGAAGGGTGAGGTCGTCGATGGGAGTGGCCGTGATCTCGGACTCCACGGTGTCGATGACCTCAGGCCGGAGGTCGGGATTGCCCGCGACGTAGCGGTTCTCACCATCGGAGTTGGTGCCGACGTCGACGAGAAGCTCCCGGGCAGTGGGCGCACGGAAGGCGCGGCCGTAGAGCATCTTGACCACCAGCTCCTCGCTCGGAAGCAGGAGCACGCCAGCGCGCGGACTCGCGAACATTCCGAAGTAGCTGTGTTGGTCGACGCGGGCGCCGGCGGTGAGCTCGAGGAAGTAGCTGGCAGTCCAGGTGTGCTGGATGAAGCCGTACAGGTCGGTGATGCGGGCGTCCGGGTCGCGGACCGCAAAGTCTGGGGGCGTGACAGGTTCTTCAGCGAAGTCGATGAAGTCGCGGTCTTCGAGAAGCTCGATTCGAAGGACATCTCCGCCGACACCGAGCAGCGTGGTGTGGGCCGAGACGGGGTGGAGAGCCGCGTCGATGCCGGCGTGGAGACGATGCGTGCGCTTCTCGGTCTCGACAAGACCACCCGACAGGCTGGTGGAGACCTCGCCGGTGTCGGCGTCGACGGTGGACACGGGGGAACTGAGCCAAGCGTACTGGCCAGGGTCGTCGTGGGACTGCCAGGTGACCTGGGTGCGCAGAGTGCCCACTTGACCGAGCTGGAGGTCGTGACGCACAGCCGCCAGCTGGTCGCGGTAGCTGAGGTTGAAGCCGCCGTCCTGCTGGAAGAGAACGTCAAGGGGGTCGTCCTGGGCGTTGACGAAGTAGGTGTGCCGATAGTCCACCACAGTCCAGGACAGGTCGAGGTCGCCCACCTTCAGGCCAAAGCGCCCGTTGATGGCCCGGCTCGGATTGGTGCCGAGCACGTTGCGCTGGCCCTCTGGGTTGATGTCCATGCCATCACCGTCGAGCTCCAGAACCCGCGCGGTGGCCCGCACTTCAACGGGGATGTTGCCCATCATCAAAGTGTCGGCCAGCACTCCAGACGCCGCGCGTCGACCGAAGCTGCCGGCCTCGATGCGCGCAAAGCCACCCTGGAGGTCGTCGGCTCGGTAGGTGACAATGTTGACCACGCCGGCAAAGGCGTTGGTACCATAGACCGCCGAGCCGGGGCCCTTGATGACTTCGACCTGCTTGACGTCGACCAGAGGGATGTAGGCGTCGATCCAGGCATGCGTGTAGACGCCGTCGTACCAGGGGACCCCATCGATGAGCAGCAGGAACTTGTTGTTGTCGGGCGATGCCACGCCGCGAAACCAGGCAAGGTGGCGGCTTTCTTGCGAGACCGTGACGTAGATGCCGGGCATCGAACGCAGCACGTCCGACAGGGTGCGATGCCCTCGGTTGCGGATCTCGCGGTCGGTGACCACAGTGACAATGGATGGCGCCTGCTCGACGGTCTGGGCGTAGCGGGTGGCGACCGTGACCACGCGCTCTTCGGCCCGGTACAGAGCGGCTTCATCGGGCTCGTTGAACGGATCGACGGGTTCGCCAGCAAGGACTGGCAAGGCGGATGAGAGCCACGGAAGCAACACGAGGGGCGTCATGACCTTCGGCTTAGCACGCCGCAGTATCCATCAGTGGACCGGCGGGAGGTCGATGCCGGCCCCAGGCTCCCAGCCGTCCACCCGCCAGAGCACCCTTTGCTCGGCGTCGAGAGCCACCACACTTGGGAACAGCGAGATGCCAAAGGCGTCCGCCACGAAGCCACCTGGGTCAGGCACGGCCCCTGAAAAGCGCGCGGAATCGGCATCCTCAATCACCACCATGCCCATGCCTGCTGCGGTGGACCAGTCGTAGCTGCGCGAAATGGCCGCATTGCAGCTCGGACACATGGGGCCTACGAAGACCGTGACCTGAGCACCATCGTAGGGCGCTCGGTGGAGCCATTCGAGCACGCCGGAGAGGTCGGTGCCGACGTCTGGCAGCACGACGGGTGCCACCAAGGTGGTCATGGGACCCGGCTTGAGCGAGAGCACCCGGCCGTCCGCAAGCCCCACCTCAAGCGGTCCCTCAGACAGCAACACACGGGCCTCGACCGCTTCGATCGTGGGGACACGATGCCCATCGATGGTGGTGAGCAGGTCGCCCGGACGCAGAGTCTGAGCCGTGGGGCCTTCGGGATGGACTGCGACGACCTCAGCGCCATCTGCGCCGGGCGCCAGCCGCACACCCAGCCAAGGAGTGGACGGCGTGTCGACCTTGAGGGCCGTCCAAGCCTCCACGGAAGGGGGAACAGAGGACCCCGGCAGCGCAGCCCGCTCACATGCGACAATGCCTTGCAGTGCATTGTCTTCACCAAACACCTTCAGGCCGGCACCCCGAGCAACAAGCCATCCCAGCCGCGCGACACCCGCTTCATGTACCTGGGCAGTCCACAGGTCGGCGTTGGCTCGGTGGGCCCGCTCTGCCAGCTGTTCGGTGAGCGCCGTGAGACCCGCGCGAGCCTCCGCCTGGGCAAAGCGCTCGGGCCACTCACCACTCAGCACGGTGGACTGGGTCTGCACCCGAGCGGCGGCGTCGAGATGGGCCCAGCCCAGCACTTCTGCGTGAAGGGTTGCTGCGTCGAGCTGAAGTAGGGCGCGGTCGATGTGGCGATGGAGATCAGACAGCCCGCCCGTGGGCACGCCGACAGCTTGTCGGAGGGCCAGCGCGGCGGCGGTGTCGGGGGGAGAGTGACGGTCGACCCAGGCGGCGAGCTGCTCGGGAGTGGCCTCTATCCCGACTTCTTCGACGACTCGGTCCCAGATCCACACATCCGAGGTGCGGATGGGCACGTCGGGGCCACGGTCGGCCACGAGCACCTGTTCATGGGCCGCATCGACAGTATCGGAGGACTTCAAGGCCGCAGCGATGTCGAAGGCATGGCCCACCTCCTCCCCATCGAGCTCGGGAAAGCAGCCGGTCGCCTGGCGGTCCGAGGGCACGCTGAAGAAGCCACAGATATCGACGCCATGGGCCTGTCGAAGCTCCATCAGCGGCCGCGCAAACGCCCCCGAGTGACACTGGCTCATGACCACCACCACCCGCACGCCTTCAGGCACCAGTGCGAACAGCTCTGCCAGCTCATGGGGGTCGGCGGCCAGCGTCTCTTGCCAGAGATTGAGCGAGCCGTCCGCTTCGCCATGATCGGTGGTCGTGAGCAGCAAGGTGTCGCCACTGGACAGCTCCGCCGCGACGATGGCCCCCTCAAGATGAGCACGGGTCGCGGGGGCGATGGAGGTACGCGACCAGGCGGTGTCGACCAGCTCGGGCTGAGGCAGCAGGTGGTCGAGCGGACCGCCGGGATCGAAGACGGGACCCGGTCCCACCACCCAGCGCGGCACGTCGTCGGCATCGGGGAGAGGGGCCAACACCGTCAGATCGGGCGAGGGGTCGGCGCCGTCCGAAGCGAGCACCTGGATGTCGTCGACGGTCAGTCCTCGCAGCTCGAGGGCGTCGACCATGCGGTCGAGGTGGGTCCGGTGGCTGGACCAGTTGCTGTCCACAGATGCGCCGCCATTGACGACAATGGCCTTCCAGCTCCCTTCTTTAGACCACGGCATCCCAGAGCAGCCCCAGACCCCGACCAGAGGGAACAGGCAGCAAGACACATGGAAGGACCGCATGCCCACGGGGCTAACGTGGAAGCGATCCACCAAGAACGACGAAAGCCCGCATGATGCGGACTTCGACCGGGAGCAGGACTCCGAAACGCCGACGGGAAGTCAGTCGGCGAGGTCAGTCGGCGAGGACCTTCGACTTCAGCTCCTCGATGGTGTCTTGAATGGCGGAGGTCTGGGCCCAGTTGACCGCGAAGCTGGGGACCATGCCGCCGAGCTTCATGCGGAGCTCGTAGACCAGCTGGACAGAGCCGTCCTTCTCGGTGACCTGCCATGAGCCGGAGGTATCGGGAACTTCGATCGCGTCGCCATGCAGAGCCGACTGGTCGGGACTCTTGCGCCAGCGGTACTTCTTGCCGCCGTCGACGCTGGTGGTGCTGTAGTCGACGACGACTTCGCGGTCGGTGATGCCGCGGGCTGCAAAGCGCTGGTAGACGCGAGTGAGCGCGCCCTCTTGCTGGACGACGTCGGCAGCCGCGAGTCCACCAAACACACCGTCGTGGGAGCCAGGCCGAGCCAGCAGGCGATGCATCTTGCTCGCGTCCACGTCGGACCAATCACACTCCACGCGAATGGGTGTGATGTCGCCTTCGGAGCTGCCCTTGAAGTAGGTGCAGTCGTCTGTGGCGTTCGTGACATTCCAGCCCGCAGTGGCGAGAGCAAAGATCAGGGTTGCAGACATCGGTGTGCTCCTCATCCGGGGGCGGCGCTCAGTCCACCAGGACCGAGGAGACAGGTGCGAAATCGAGTTCGCACCCCGCCTCACGCCGAGGATACTCCGCTCATCGCACCCAAGACGAGTACTTTTTGCCCCTGCCAACCCACATTCTCGACGATTCCGGGCCACAGTCCTCGGAAACGCCGCAGTAGAACATGTTCTCGCGGTTGTAAAAAGTCTCCTGTCATCGCTGAGAAAGTGCACACCGACGCATCTTCCGACGTGGGATCGCCGATCGATCCGCCACCCCGACGCTCAGCGCTCGTGGCGCGACCACTGCCGCGCAACCTGCACCATCACGCCGAGGAGATGGTCGAGTTCCGCCGTCTCGATCACAAGCGGCGGTGCGCAGTACACCACGTCGCGAAATGGACGCAGCCACACTCCACGCGCCACAAAGCGGTCCACCCACCAGTCGCGGTCCGCCGGCCGGTCGAGCTGCACCACGCCCAGCGCACCCCGACACCGCACGTCGACCACACCGGGAACACTCCGCAACACCGCTAGGGTGTCCTGCATGCGCCCTTGTATGGCCTGGGCCTGCGCCAGCCGCGGCTCTTGCTCAAACAGGTCGAGCGATGCCTGGGCCGCCGCACACGCCAGGGCATTGCCCGTGTAGGTTGGGCCATGCATCAGCGCCCGCTCGGGGTCATCGGACCAGAAGGCATCGAACACGTGGCGACGTGCCAAGGTGGCCGCAAGGGGCAGAGTGCCGCCAGTAAGGGCCTTCGACAGCGTCATGAGGTCGGGCAGCACCCCTGCCGAGGCGGTCGCGAGGCGGTGACCGAGGCGCCCAAAGCCAGTCATGATCTCGTCGGCAATTAGCAGCAGGCCGTGGTCGTCGCAGAGCTGACGGAGAAACACCAGGGTGTCGGCGTCGTGAAAGCGCATGCCGCCCGCACCCTGCACCAGCGGCTCGATGACCACCCCGGCAAGCGCGTGGCGATGAACGGCCACCGCGCGGGCAAGGGCGTCGCGCCGAGCAGAAGTATTGGGCACATCGGCGATGAGCTGCTGCGCGACGGCACCCGAGAACAAGGTGTGCATCCCCTCTTCGGGATCGCAGACCGACATCGTGCCCAGTGTGTCGCCGTGGTAGCCGCCACGAAAGGCCACAAAGCGAGTGCGGCCAGCCTCTCCGCGATGGATGTGGAATTGAATCGCCGCCTTCAGGGCAATCTCGACGGACACCGAGCCCGACTCACTGAAGAACACGTGGTCGAGGTCACCGGGACACCACGCCGTGAGTCGCGCGGCCAGTTGCTCCGCCTGGGGATGCACGATGCCACCCAACATCACGTGGGGAAGCACATCAAGCTGCCGATGGAGGGCAGCCATGATGTGGGGATGCCGGTGTCCGTGGCAGGCGGTCCACCACGACGAGATGCCGTCGATGAGGACCGCTCCATCATCGGTGTGGAGGTGGACGCCCTCCGCGGAGACCACTCTCACCGGCGGGCGCTCAGTCTTCATCTGGGAGTATGGACGCCACAAGCTGGGACGGTCGGACATCATGCGCGGCCGATAGCGCGCCCCACGCCAGCCGCACACCCCCTACGGTGGGCTAAGACACCCGCATGTCCAGCTTCGTCGACCGTATCGCTCAGGTCTTGCCACGCCCCGGTCGCGCACCCGCGCAACCCCTGTCCCAGCGACTGTCTGCTGTGGCCGAGCTGGTCCCCCAAGGGGCTGTTCTCGCCGATATCGGCACCGACCACGCCTGGCTGCCCATCCATTTAGTCCATCAGCGAAAGGTGCCCTCCGCCCTCGCAGCCGACATCAAGACCGCCCCTCTCCAGGGGGCCCGACAGCGCGTGCAGGACCATCGCCTGAACGGCCGCATTGAGCTGCGGCAGGGCAGCGGCCTCACCGTGCTCACTCCAGGTGAAGCCACCGTCGTGACCATCGCGGGCATGGGCGGCAAGCGCATCATCGAGCTGGTGCGGGCATCGCCAGCGGTGGTGGCACGCTTGGACCGGCTCGTCGTGCAGCCCAACACAGAGGTGCCACGGCTAAGGCGGGCGCTGTCCAAGCTCGGCTTGTGCCTGGTGGACGAGCGCCTGATTCACGAAGATGGCCGCTGGTACAGCATCCTCGCATGGGGACCAGGGGGTGATTCTCCCGAGTGGTCCGCAGAAGACCTGCAGTTCGGTCCCCCCCTTCGCCAGCGCGCCGACCCCGCGCTTCGGCGCTTTCTGGGCGACGAGCTGACCCGGGTCGCCCGCATCTTGGCCAAGGCCACCCACCAAGGAGCTGCACCCGAAGCCTTGCGCTCCAAGCACCACGAGCTGGCCCAGATCGAAGCCGAGCTGGCCCGACTGGCCTTGGTGGAACGGCAGATCCGCACACAGTGACGACGCGGGCAAGCTCTGCAAACCTTGCTGGCGCATGGCGTGCCGGTGCCACCGTCGGGCATCGCATTTCCGCCACTCAGATTGGGTAGTCCCAGGTCAACCGGCAGAATACGCCAGCCCGTCAGACATCCCGAGGAGCCCCATGTCCGCCGCAAAAACCCGTCCATCCCTTCGCTCTCCTTGGCAGGGTGGCACACTCTCCCTCCTGCTGATGGGACTCGTGGTCTCCACTGGCTGCCGAAGCTGCAGCGCCGACAAGGCCGCGAAGAAGAAGGCCCGCAAGGACATCGTGAAGAAGGAGAAGAAGCCCCCGGGTCCTTCCATCGGCAGCATGGTGACCAAGTCGACTCCACGGTCCCAGCTGAAAGCCACGGAGATGCGCGGCCCCAAGGCTCCCGAGGACGCCCGCGAAGTCGCTCCCGAAGTCGCTGCTGCGCGGGACCTCATCCTCAGCGGAGACAAGGCCCAGGGCGCCGAAGCCCGCACCCAGCTCGGCGAGTACCTCAAGGCCAACGAGACCAACGCCGACGCCCACTACTGGATGGGCCGCGCATGGATGCAGGAGCGCATCGCGGTGCCGAGCATCGAACAGTTCGAGCTCGCCATCCAGCACGACCCCGAGTTCATCGGAGCCCGCAAGTGGACCGCCGCGGCCCTCCACAAGGAAAACCGCTGCGCCGACGCTCTGGTACACCTCGACAAGGTGATCTCAGCTCGCCCCGACGAAGCCGATCCGCTGGTGGACCGCGCCGTGTGTCACATGGCCCTCAACGACTGGGACAAGGCGATCGTCGACCTCGACGCCTACTGCGGCAAGAAGGCCGACGACCCGATCTGCGCCGATGTGACCAAGCTCAAAGAGCTGATCGCAAAAAGGCCCGAAGGTAGCAGCGGCAAGCGCCTGACCGCAGAAGAGCGAAAGGCCCGTCAGGCAGAAGGCGCCAACACGGACAAGCCGGTCCACTCTCCCGCGCTCCGCAAGGCACTCGACGCACAGAAGAAGTAGCCACCGCGACCGTCTTGAGCGCTCAGGAGCCCGCTACGCTGTGGTCTGACGGGATCATCGGCTTGCAACCGCCTGCTCGATGCGGGTCACTGCAGCCTGCGCTTGAGTCAGCTCCGGGAAGAGCGAACGGAGGTCGTCGGCCAGCGCTTGGGCTTGGGCGACCTCTCCTCTGCGGGCTCGACACTCGCCCTCGGCTGCAAGCAGGTCGGGATGCCCGTGGTTGGCAAACCGCGGGTAGCCGAACTCGCGGAGAGTCTCTTCCTCTACGCCGAGCTCACACTGAACCGCGAGCTGGAACGCGCGAATGCGTGGATGCCGCGGACGCTGCTTGCGAGCCTGCGCAAGCTCCTCCGCAGCGACCTCCGGTAAGTCCCCGTCTGCGGCGATGCGGGCCAGAACCTCTCGGTAGCGGAAGTTCCGCTTGCCGTTTCCTGTGACCAGAAAAAGCTGGAACAACGCCTCGTCCTCGAAGCCCAGGGACCACATCAGATCGGCGACGGTGCTGTGAACCAGGGAGTTGCCGGGGTCGGTGGCGAGCAACCTCTCCGCTGCCACCAAGGCTTCGTCCCACTGTCCCGCCGCATGCAGGTCGTCGACCACATTGGCCTCGATGGCGATGTAGCCGTAGGGATTCGGACTGGGAACCATGCGGAACTCACGGCGAAGTGCGGCCGCCTCGTCGCCCCGACCCGTGATGCGCAGCGACTCGGCGTGGTAACGAAACCCTTCCTCTTCGTAGAATTCCCCACCCACTGCCAGCTCGAAAGATGCGAGGGCCTCCGACGGCCAACCCTCGATCGCGAGGGCCACGCCACGAAGGCTGTGAGCATCCGCATCGTCTGGGTCGGATGACAGCAGCCGGTCGGCCTCCCGGTAGATCTGATTGGTGAGACGCCTCCGCACCATCAGCTCGCGTTCGCCAATGGGAACCGAAAAGGCACCCGTTCCTGAACCCGCAGGCCCAGCCGTCGCCACTCCTGCCAACAGGGCGCCAGCACAAACAGAGCAAAGAAAGGTACGAGTTTGCATTGCCACACATTGAGCTGGGGGACGCCCTTGCATAACGAGCCCGCTCAGCCGTCGTCAGATCAACCCTTTCCGTCCGGCAATTCCGCAACCTGTTCAATACAAGAACCAGAACAGGCGCCGGAAAGCCGACGCCTGATTGGGGAATCCGGTCAATAGCCCGAAGACCTATCCGATAGCTCAGTAGCTAGCAGTGCCGCTGTAGTAGTAGCCGCCGTTTCCGCCAGCGGTGTAGCCATTGCTGGCCCAAGCAACTGCACCGCCACCGTAGGTTGCAGCACCCCAGTAGTCGTTGCCCCAGTAAGCAGCACCGTTCTCAAGGGCGAAGACACCAGTGGTGTTTTCGGTTCCGTCGCAGCTGTTGCTGGAGCTGACGGACATCGAGGTGTCCCAGCCGAGGTCGCAGCCGGAGCACTGAGTGCCAGCCATGTCCCAAGCGATGAGGCAGTCAAGGCCCTCAACAGCCAGACCCGAGAAGCCGCTAAGGTCGCCGACGCCTTCGCCTTCGCCTTCGCCTTCGCCTTCGCCTTCGCCAACAGCGCCGGAGTCGCCGGAGTCGGCCTTGCCGCTACAAGCGACGGTGGTCATGCCAAGAACAAGGGCCAGAGCGGAAAGCTGAATTGTACGCATGTCTCTTTTCTCCTCCGTCCATCTAGGACGTCTGGACACGTCATACTCTGCGATCTCCGCACAGCGCAATGAGAAATTTGAAGCAGAAGTTGCTGAGTGCATGCACAACAGCCCATCTTCAGGCCAATGGGCCGAGACAGCAACGTCGAAGACACCCGTCTCACCGCACAACACGACGATCGCTGACGAGGCCGCACGCCCCCGGCAGTTCGGCAGGCATCACATGCCGAGCATTTGATTCTCCAAAGAGACGGAGCGACCTGCGCCACTCCAGCGGCAATTTTCAGGCCGATCGAAATGCACTGAACTCCGGAAGTCGCAGCCAATCCCCATCAAAGTCCCCACGAATACACGTTCACACCCGATCTCTTGACGAAACAAGCCTCTATCTCGACTTCTTCGAGGAATTCCTAGGAATTCCTCGAAGAAGTCGAAGGTCCACGACGGTCCTGCGTTGGATCGCCGGCGCGCAACCGCGCTTGCTGCCAAGAGGTCCACATGCTGCTGCTGAATTTCGTGCTGCCCACCATCTTCGCCGTCACGACCGCTGCTGAAGCCGCCCCCCGTCCCGAACAGGTCCACCTCCAGCTGCAAACTGGCGTACTCAGCCGCGAGGCCCTGCGCGTCGAAGAAGGCGACCACGAACGGACCACCACCCAGCTCGGCCCCGGTGCAGGTGGCGTGGGTCTGTCGGGCGGCTACCTCTTCCGACCACACTCCGAGCTCGGCGCCCGACTTGAGATGGCCCGGTCCACGATCGATGATGGCGTGAGCGACCAAAGTCAGGGTCAGCTTCGCCTCGCGGCCACCTACACCCACTACTTTCGAGTCGACGGCCCGGTACACGTGGCGGCCACCGGGATGGCGGGCCTCGACCGGAGCAATTTTGACGGACTTGCCCAGACCCGCTCCCCTTTTGTTGGCCTCGGAGGCTCGGTCCACTGGTTTGCGAGTCCCCGTACTTCCTTGAGCGGCGGACTCGAGCTTACCCGCACTCTCGGAGGTCGCTTCGAAGAAGACGGGATGCTGGGATCCAGTCGGTTCAGCGCCACCGACCTCGCCGCGGTGGCCGGGATGAATTTCTACCTGGGGGGACCTTCAGCGAAAAAAAACGGCGTCGCTCGCGCGCGTCAACGCTGACCGATGCCCGGTTCTCGCAGATTCCAAGTAGAAATCTCCGCCAGAGACCGATACCTTCTCTCGCCGCCGCCAGTTGACCCGACATGATGTCGCCGGTCTGCCAACGCTGCTTGGGTGCCCCCCGCAGGCACCGACGGCCAACGACCACATGATTCCGAAGACATAGATGTCGACGTCTTCTTGGGAGATACCATCGGCGATCTTGAGCGAGGCGATTCGCACTGGAGGAGCTTCCGGAGCTGGCTCGGTCGACCGAGCGCCTGGGGTGGCATGGCTCTGCTGGTCGCCGTAACGATGGCGCTGGTCGTGCTCCCGCCGGCGCCCGACTATTCATCTGCATGGCGCAACGGAGCCGCCCAGATGAGGGGAGAGCGCTCCCAGCTGGGCACCTACGAAGTCACAAACGTGGCAAAGCTAGTGATGCGTCCGGGCGCCGCCGGTGGCTTCGCGCGGCCACAAGTGAGGGTCTGGATGGGCCGAAAAGGGGGCAATCTTGTGCCCGCTGAAGGCGTGCGGCTGCGTCAGGGGACCACTGGCGCGATTCGCGTGTCGCTGCCCATCACAGAGGAGATGGGCGCGGGCACCCACACGGTGGTGGTGTTGCTCGGCAAGGACTTGAGCTGGGCAGACCCGAGCCTGCCGGCATGGTGGTGGTCCCGCGTTGACACCGAGCTGGTGGTCGTGGAGGACCCGTGAGCCGACGGCTCTGTGCCCTCACCCTCGCGGCCAAGCGTCAACTCTCAACCTCTGCCGCTAAGAACGACGGCTTTGGAATCAGCAGCGCAAAGACAGCGACAGGCCAGCAGACTCTGTGCAATAGTCCTGCGGCTTCAGCCAGCACCTGAGTGTCGGCCACAATCAGTACAACGACTTAAGGAGACCCCCGATGCGTGCACGCACCCTGTTGGCCTTGGCTGGCATTCTGGCCCTGACAGCCTGTGAAGGCGACTCTGGAAAGGATGGTGCAGCTGGCACCATCGGCACAGACGGCGCAGCGGGAGCTGCGGGCGCAGATGGTGCCAGTGGCGACAACGGTGCCGACGGAGAAGCCGGCACTGCTGGCGAAGCCGGTTTGAGTGCCGGCGACCTCGACGAGGATGGCGATGGTATCAGTGCTCTCGACGACTGCGACGACAACGACGCAGCGGTCGGCGAGGCCAGTGAGCTGTACCTTGACTACGACGGCGACGGCTACGGCGACCCCATCATTACGCAGATCAGCTGCTACGAGCCCGCCGGCTGGGTCTCCGATAACACCGACTGCGACGACCTCGACAGTGCTGTCAACCCGGCCGGCATCGAGATCTGCAACGACGGTGTCGACGACAATTGCGATGGCTTGGCCGACGACGACGACCCCTCCACAGACCTCTCCACCGGCACCGAGTATTGGTCCGACTTTGACGGCGACGGCTACGGCGACGACGAGCTGGCACTCATCGAGGCCTGCACCCTCTACTCCGGCCTCGCAGACACAGGCGCGGACTGCGATGACACCGACCCCGCGGTCAATCCCGGAGCCGAAGAGATCTGCAACAACGGCATCGACGACAACTGCAACGACTCCTCCGATGCCTGTACGCTCGACGCCGAGCTCGACCTCGAAGACGCAGACGTCTCCCTCAGTGGCGATGCCAGCTACGACTACTTCGGCCGCGACTTGGCAGTCGGTGACCTGGATGGCGACGGCATCGACGACCTTGTGGTCGCCGCGTACGCGAACGACGACCAGGCCTCAAGCGGTGGCAGTACCTACGTGTTCATGGGCAGCACCACCGCAGCCAACATGACCACCGCCTCCAGCCAGATCTCCCACACGTCGTCCTACAGCTACCTCGGATGGGACGTGGCAGCGATCGACTTCGACAGCGACGGCTACGACGATGTCGTCACTTCCGCTTACGGCCGAGATTCAGCCTACTTGTACTACGGCTCGGCGACCGGCCTGAGCGGGAGCATGTCCCAGATCGACGCAGACATCACCATGACCGGTACCGCTGGCTACTACTTCGGCTACGACCTCGAGAACGTGGGCGACGTGGATGGGGATGGCACGGCCGATCTGTTGATCGCCGACTACGGCTCCTACTCCTACACCAGCTACATTTACATCCTTGCCGGTTCAGCATCCGCAAGCAGCTCGCTTGACGTCGACGGCGGAGACTACATGTTCCGCGTGAGGAGCAACTCAGGCGACCTAGGCGACTACTTGGGTGCACGCGATTCAGCCGCTGGTGGCGACTTCGACGGGGATGGCTACTCCGACATCGCGATGGGCGAGAACAGCAACGACGACGCCGGGTCGAGCTACGGCAAGGTCTATGTGTTCATGGGGAGCTCGAGCGCCACGGGTGATTGGTACGCCGACGACGGCGACACCATCATCAGCACCAACAACGCCCCAAGCTACGGCTACTTCGGCTACTCAGTCAGCGCTGCCTCCGACCACAATGGTGATGGCTACGATGAGCTGTTGGTGGGTGCCTACTACATGCCAAATAGCAGCGGTACTCGAACAGGCGAAAGTTACGCCTACTTCGGCGCAGCGACAGGTTGGGC
>Ga0315322_10000891_pt1 | contig 22828 bp, 19 predicted proteins | sample M110021515metaG_FD_203461 | JGI IMG/M metagenome (GOLD analysis project Ga0315322, IMG submission 203461) | Ammonia-oxidizing marine archaeal communities from Monterey Bay, California, United States - M1 100m 21515 | ecosystem: Environmental > Aquatic > Marine > Intertidal zone | place: USA...
CCAGCCGATACGAACCAGACTTGCAAATCAATTCAGCCACGACTCTGCAGCGAGCAAACTACTACACGCGATCTGTTTAGCATCTAATTCGTGGGCAACTCGGTGTTTTATTAGCGTTTTATTAGCGGGCAACTCGGCGAGCAGCCATCACAGCGCGTCGTTTTGCAACCACGTCGTACCGCAGCAAAACCAAGCGAGCCAGATCACCCATGTGGTGTACACCACCTTCGTGATCGTTCTTTGCAACGATCTTGCTCCGTTTCGCCGGAACACTTCGTTCCAAGATAGCGTTCTCAGTAACAGCGTTCTCAGCTTGAAACGATTCTGCAACTGGAAGAATCGCGGCATCGGCTGGAGCATCAAAAAGAAGCATTTGTGTCATCGTTCAGTTTCCCGCAAAGGATGATGTTCTGTCTTTCGAGCAATCAACTGCTCGACAAAACGATTTTTCGCGATGCGGATGACACGTCAGGTCACGAGGCAAAAGAAAATCTTTCCTCATCCGAAAAATTCCTTCTCAAGAAGCACAAAAAGCTGCATTTACCCGAAATCACCGTGAAAACACAAACTTCGAGACCATTCAAACCAGGCGAAGCAAACCGAGGACTGACTGGCCCTGATTGTGGTCAGAGGCCCCAACCACGTGGGAAACAGGCAAAATTGCTCCGCAACGTTCATCCAAACCCAACAGGAACGCTTTTCTAAAGCCGGATTCCGGCTCGAGCCATGCGGCTGCTGCCCCGTGCTGTGATTCGCCCCTTACCGCTGCGGCGGTACAGCATTCATTCCCAAACCACTACCTGTGCTTTTCCGAGCTTGGGTCCAAGCGACTCGCAGGATGCGGTGCCAGCAACTGACTCGCTATCGAATCACCGAACCCTCAACAACACACGAGTGTATCTTCAGCGTAGGCCGGATGTGGCGGCGTTCAGCCTAGTCGTCGTACTTCTGCCCACCCACTGCTTGCCCCGCACAGTTGCCTTGCTGGTTGGGCAGATGCTGGTTGGGCAGATGCTGGTTGGGCAGATGCTGACCAGCTGGCGAAAGCCATGGCTCAACAAACTATCCCTCTGAAGGAATTCCGCTTAAAGGTGTTCTCATGAGCCGCTCGCCTCTCTGCTGTCCTTTGGCCCAGTTCCCCGGCCAACTATACTATGATGCTGCCCGGTGGCAGCTAATCGAACTGCTACGCTTTGCGATGATGGCAATGTGTCTCGCTAGTACGGCACTCAATCGCGTACTTTACCTACACTTACCCATCACAACACCATTCTTTCAAACAGGGAGGAGGACACCACCCAATCGTGCGTGAACTACATCAGGTCCAGGATGATTCGCCGGAACGCAGTATTCTGGCGAGGCTGATCTTATCGAATCAAAAAGTGGAAGCTGATCCACTGGAAGAGCTGCATGGCTTAGCAACAACTGCTGGTACAGAAGTGATGGACGAGCTGGTTCAGCGTCGCCCCTCTCCAGATCATTCGACATACCTGGGAAAAGGCAAAGTCGAGGAATTGCGTTTGATGGTCGAGCGTCACGATGCTGACCTCGTGATATTTGACAATGATTTGTCGCCCGCCCAAACACGCAACCTCGAAAAAGCGGTGGGTGCAAAAGTGCTGGATCGCACCGAATTGATCCTTGATATTTTTGCGGCCGGAGCTCGAACCTATGAGTCGCGTTTGGCGATTGAATTGGCTCAGCTTGAGTACTCCCTGCCACGGCTAAAGCGGATGTGGACCCACTTGTCTCGGCAAGCGATGGGCGTTGGCATGCGAGGTCCGGGTGAGAAACAACTAGAAGTTGATCGCCGCCTGGCTCAAAAACGGATTCACGATCTGAAGCAGGAACTGTCGAAAGTCGAACAGCGACGCGAACGGCAAGTGAAGGCCCGCAAAGAAGCACCCACGGTTTCTCTGGTCGGCTACACCAACGCTGGCAAGAGCACACTGATGAACGCACTGACCGAGGCAGATGTGCTTGCCGAGGACAAGCTTTTTGCAACGCTGGATACGCGAACCCGTCGCTGGCAGCTACCAGGCTGGGGCACAGTTCTTCTCAGCGATACTGTCGGCTTCATCCGTGACTTGCCACACTCGTTGGTTGCCAGCTTCAAATCAACACTCGAAGAGACGCGTCAGGCTGAGCTACTGCTTCATGTGGCGGACGCCAGCAGCCCTACCGTCTTCAATCAGATCAGTGCGGTCTACAGTGTCCTAACCGATCTGGGCATCGAAGAAAAAGACACGCTGCTGATACTCAACAAGATTGACGCCATCCGAGATCCAGCCACCTTGAACCGTGTGCTGGACCGTTACCCCAATGCAATCACGGTGAGTGCACGCAGTTCCAAGGGACTGACCCTGCTGACCGAAGCAGTGGGGGAAGCGTTGGGGCGTGAGTTTTTGGATCTTGAGATCGACGTTGATGCAACTGACGGGCGATTACTTGCCTTTCTTGCCGCCAAAGGCGAGGTCGTCTCACAGACTTGCAACGAAATGACCATCACAGTTCGGGTGCGAATGCCCACCGGTGCGATGGGGCAGGTGCACAGATCAGCACTCGCTATTCGACCTGCCGATGGCGAGCTCATGTCATCTCACCTGCTTTCAGCAGATTCGACAACTGATTCAGCTGTCGCCCTGGATTCGGAATCCACAAGTCCTCATGAAAAGGACGCGGATCCTTCGATATCCACCGCTGATGCAGAGCCCACGAAGGCGTCAAAAACGCACTCGGACCACCATGCCTCGGAAGCATCTGATGGCGCTCCGATAACTGACAATCCCATCAGCGACAGTTCTACCGAAGTTGCGTAAAGACGTTTCGCGAACCGTTACAGGTGACAACATATGCCATGGAAAGCGAAGGACTCGGTCGCCGTTGTAACGGGTGCCAGCAGTGGGATTGGCAAATGCCTGACACAACAACTCGCTGACCATGGCTGCCACGTGATCGCAGTCGCACGCCGGGCTGACCGAATCAATCAGTGGACTGCCACCGCTAACTCACATGGATTTGGGGGGGTTACACCGGTGGTTGGCGACATCACTGACGCAAACATTCGATCAACGATTCAGTCCACTATCGAAACGGATCATGGCGGAAAGCTCGATTTGTTGGTCAACAACGCTGGGATCGGTGGTATCGGTAGGTTCGCAGAAGCAACCCCGGACCGGCTCCGACAAATCATGGAAGTCAACTTCTTCGCCCCAGTCGAACTGACCCGTATTCTGTTACCGTCACTCCAACGCGGCTCTGACGCAGTCATCTGCAATATCAGCAGCGTTCTGGGACACCGTGCCGTCCCTGAAAAAAGCGAATATTGCGCTAGCAAGTTTGCCATGCATGGATGGAGCGACTCCCTGAGAGCGGAACTCGCGGCAGATGGAATTCAGGTCACCCTTGTCAGCCCAAGCACCACCAAGAGTGAATTCTTTGATTCACTGATTGAAACGGACCCCGACCAACAATCACGTAGCTTGGGCCACTGGTCACCACAACGCGTCGCAAACAAAGCGTTTGACGCAATTTGCAAACGTCGCAGCGAAGTGATCCTGAGCTTGGGTGGGAAAGCTCTTGTGTATTTGGATCGTCTTGCACCATTTTTGATGAATAAAATCCTGGCACAGCGGCCAGCAAAGCCCACGGACCTACCCAACTCAGGTGATCGCTGATGCCAAATCTGGAAGTTCTATTCGAAGACAACCACTTGTTGGTCATAAACAAACCGGCTGGCCTGCCAACCATGGGTGCTGAGTCTGGCGATACCGTGCATTCGCTTGCTGCTCATTACGTCAAACATAAATATAACAAGCCTGGCAAAGTCTTCATCGGAATCGTCAGCAGGCTGGATGCAATGACCAGCGGCGCCCTCGTGCTTGCACGCACCAGCAAGGCTGCATCCCGACTCACGGAACAATTTGCCAGCAAATCGCTCAAAGACAACGGTCAGCAAACAACCAAAAAAAAGAAAGCGGCAGCCAAATCGCCTCGAAAAGTTTACCTTGCTGTGGTGGAAGGTAGACTTGATGCAGAGGCAGACCATTGGACTGACCAAATACGCAAAGACGAGTCAGCTCATCGCATGCGTTTGAGCCCGGCACCGCGAGATGACTCAAAACCTGCGGAGCTTCGTTACCAACGCCTTACCGCAAGCCAAGGCCACACCACTGTCGTCGTAGAATTACTGACGGGCCGTAAACATCAGATTCGAACACAGTTTGCGGATCGCGATCATCCTATCTTGGGCGATCGCAAGTATGGTTCGCAAATCAAATTCAAAAACGGAATTGCATTACATAGCTGGGGTCTACAAATCGAACACCCAACCAAGCGTGTCCCGATGTGGTTTGAAGCTTCTCTGCCTTCCAGCTGGGCAAAATTTCAAAATGACCTGCCTGCTCGAACAAACCTGCGCCAACAGATCGAGAATTTCTTTCCACTACCTCCACCGGAGACACAGTGATGCCGAACCTGTTTGGCAGCACCCCGCTCTATCTACCCAGGCGAATTGTTTCCGGTGGACAAACGGGAGTCGACCGGGCGGCTCTGGACACCGCCATTCAGCTGAGCATTGAACATGGTGGCTGGTGTCCAGCCGGAAGACTGGCAGAAGATGGGCCCATCCCAACCCACTACGCTTTGCAGGAAACCAGATCGAATGAATATCCGGTTCGTACCGAACAGAACATTGCCGACAGCTCAGCAACGCTGATCCTCCATGAGGGCAAGTTGAGAGGGGGAACCCTGCTCACAAGACGCCTCTGCGACAAACGGGAAAAGCCGTATTACACTGTAAAAATCGGGCATTCCATGATTGATACGGTACGGGAGTGGCTGGCAATCCAGACTCCAGAGATACTGAACATCGCCGGTCCGCGTGAGAGCTCTGCGCCAGGCATCCACGCGCGATGCAAGAAATTTTTGTTGCATACATTCTCGGTTGATTAGTCTCAACCCGCACAACACATGATGCTGTGTTTATTCGGCGCAACCTGACCACTGATTGAAAATCGGCAACAGTTTCCCATGCCGCAAAGCAAGCCTGAGCGGCAATCACGCCGATAGCTTATTTGTCACCCTAGTCCCCAAAGTCAGCCAAGCCAAGCTCGGCATGCTGACATCGGCGACGTGTGACAAGCCTGCCTTTCACTCGATATTCACGAGTGGTCTTTCCTGAATTGACCTTTTGGGAATTCACCTCACGGACGCGTCCTTCGGTACTAAGGAGTTCCACCGAATTATGAACGTGCAATGCACCTCCAAACTGCAACGTTTCAACCTATCCCTGATCTTCACCCTTACCATCGCAATTACCGCTCCCTCTGTTTTTGCAAAAAACCTCGACGCCACCATCGACATCCGTCCTTTGCGTTACGATGGCCAGTTCGTATCCTCCCCGAGCACGTTCCAGCACATTGAAAACTGGGCTCCCCTAGGCACACATGATTCCGGAGCCCTGCCAACGCCAGCCCCACCTGTACTGATCGCCAAGGCAAACCTGCTTCGTCAGCACGAAAAAACAGCAACCCGTGTGATCGTCGATCAAGTGGCAGAACCGTTCATTGCCGTGGGCTCCTTCACCCCCAATTCATTGAAGGCGATGCCGGCCCGAAACGCATGGAAAATGGCGTTCAAACTTGCGGCTCCCACTCGTAGCACAGCACATAGGCCCCCACTTGATCTACAACTGCAGGAATTAGCTCAAGAGGAGCCGATTGATATCGAGAGTCTCGGCCCAAGTGTACTCATTCCCGAGAATCGCCCCATGAGCGTCACAGGAATCGAAGTCGCACCGATCAACCCGCTCATTGGTAGTTCACCGGTGATCGCTACCATCGAAGAAGACTACATGCCGTATGATCTTTCCGCACGGGATTTAGAAAACTGGAACGCCTACCCGATCGAATCCCACCCGTTTAACGCAGAGGATCGCGTTACCGATGAGCAAACTGCCAGTCTATGGGATGATTTTGATATTGCGATGGCACTTTCAAGATCAACTGACCCTGTAGAGCTCAATGGCATTGCCAACGCAACGCTTGAGGCGAGTTCATCAACCGTCAAATCACCGTCATCACCGAGTGACTTGGCAATGGCTCGCAAGACACCCTCCGTCCCAGCTAAGTACCAAGCCTCGCAGCGGAGCAATGATGTAAACGCGGATTCCATTCCACTGCCCATTCAGGAAGAATCCGCGATCACTTCAGATGAGGCCTTGGCTATTTTGAGCAGGCCGGAAAGTCTTTCGCTAACACCTGCTCCAGAAAACATGTCCACTCCGGCTACACGCGAAGCGGCGGGCAGTGAAACAAATGAGAAGGTATCCGGGACAACCAAAGCCGATCCAGCTGACGTCGCTCTCGAAGCGATCATTGACAACCTTCCCGTGGTCGAAGCATTCAACACGACGGCCGGCGTGAAAAACATCGGTACCATCGTTGGCAGGCTGATTGGTTCGACCACAGGCAGCAGCAGCCATTGGATTGGCAAACGCGTGGCCGACATCGCCTTGAATTGGCCAGCCTCTGACCAGTTAAAACTGCCAAGCCGCGTTGGCGCCAAACTGCTGAGCCGAGCCAGCGTCCTGGAATCCGGAGTGATTGAGGAAAATACAATTGCCACTTACATTCCAGTCGAACGATTAGATGGAGTTGACTGCGGCGGACAGGCAGCAATTGTGGTGGCTGACGCGAACCGCAAATCCAAGGCAAGGTAAGGCAGCCGCACGTGAGGCAGCCCCCGGCAATGCCACCGCAGTCTCAACACGAAATCGCCCTTCTTCCTCATCGGCGTGTTTCTCATCGCGGCGGGAACCGAAAAAACGTGAGCATCGATTCAACGCCTCGCGAGACGCTGGTGATGAAACGAATCCCGCTCAGCTACTGACGTGCCAAGCAAACCACGGCACTGCAGTAGCTGGGTCTGCGGTAGCCGGGTCGGCGGTAGCTGGGTCGGCGGTAGCTGGGTCGGCGGTAGCTGGGTCGGCGGCAAAACCCTCGGAGCCAAACGCCCCAAGCGGCAAGCTGCCCGAGGTGGAACAAGGGCGGGGAATCATCGAGCGTCAACGGCTCACCCCGTAAGAGGATCGCCTATTCACCGGCCTGACGAAGCATGCTCTGCAGTGTTTCAACCCGTGCTTCAGTCCACAGCACTAGTCACGAATCAGGATCGATCGCATGTTCTCTCAACTGTTCGATCGATGCGAACTCAAGTGTTGACATGTGACAGGCTGCCAAATGAACGGGTGGAGCAGCGCCTGCGTCATATGCTTCCTTCCATCTCGCGGCACAAAGACACCATCGATCACCCGGTACCAACCCGGAAAACTGGTACATCGCGTTCGCGGTCGTTAGATCATTACCGCGGCTCTTGCTGAACTCCAAAAATTGAGCGGTGACCTCAACACAAACGACGTGCAACCCGGCATCTTGTGCACCGGTATTACAGCAGCCGTCTCGATAGAACCCTGTCATCGGATCCGTACCACAAACGACCAATTCCGTTCCCAACACATTCTTACCTGCCATGACCAACCTTCGCTCGCATTCCCATCGACTTGAAGTAGCTGAGTATCACATGTCAGTGGTCGAATTGGCAATCACCCCAGCGATCTACCGCGGGGAACATAACGATTTCATGGTTTGAGGAGTTCCTACAACCCCACCCAGTCGAAGCGGGCAAACAGCGTGCTTTTGCCGGCCGGTTGGTTCCTGTGCCAAACAAGCGTGGTTTGGCGAATTACCTGCAGCGTTACAATTCTCGCCAAACCGCTATATTGACGGAACCGCTATATTGACGGGAACATGAGGGAAATTCACGACCATGAACTGCAGAGATTGACCGTCGAGGGCCCCCCTGCTCGGTTTCTTTCGCCGGCCAGGCCCTTCGTCCTGCAGATCAGACTCGCTGGGATTTCTGGGCGGGCAATGCAAAGCTGAGATAATTAGCGACCAAAGGACAATCCGAGACGCACGCAATGGATGCAATTTTCCGCGATTTGACCGAAGCGCAACGTGAAGCCGTCGGCCACCTTGATGGACCGATGCTGATTCTCGCTGGCCCGGGTTCTGGCAAAACACGTGTCGTGACGCACCGGATCGCCAACATGCTCAACAATGGGGTGCGACCCTGGCAAATCGCAGCTTTGACCTTCACCAACAAAGCTGCTGATGAGATGCGAACGCGGGTAGACGCCCTCGCACCAGGCCAACCCGTTTGGATGGGAACGTTTCACCGATTTTGCGCTCAGCTGCTGCGCCGCCATGCGACCATGGTCGGTCTTTCTGAAAACTACTCCATCTACGACATGTCTGATTCCAAACAGGCGATGAAACGTGCGATTGCGGCTGCTGGCGTCTCCACAACCCATGCATCGCCCGAACAAATCGCATCGTCGATCAGCCATGCAAAAAACCGTCTGACGACACCGGAGATGATGGAGGGGCACGCATTAAAACCGCGAGATGCGATTGCTGCACGGGTCTATCCTGTCTACCAGAAGCAGTTGTTGACAGCCAACGCAGTCGATTTCGACGATCTTCTATTACACATCGCAAGACTGCTTCGTGAGAATCCAGAAATCCGCTCCGAGCTTGATCATAAGTACAAATACATTCTGGTGGACGAGTACCAGGACACCAACCTGGCGCAGTACGCCATTGTTCGTGCCTTATCAATTGACGCGCCCAATCTCGCTGTCACGGGTGATCCTGATCAATCTATCTATGGCTGGCGAGGTGCTGACCTGAACAACATTTTGGATTTCGAAAAGGATTATCCGAAAGTCAAAACGGTCCGTTTGGAACAGAATTACCGCAGCACGCCCAATGTTCTCCGAGTCGCGGATCAATTGATTCGCCACAACCGGCGACGAAAGCCAAAGAAGCTATTCACCGAGAATGAGGAAGGTGCAGCCGTCATCCTCCGTTTCTATGAAGACGGCTATCAGGAAGCGGACTCGATCGTTGACGAAATTTCCAACGCGGTCATGACGCAGGGTTTGCGGCCGAGTGATTTTGCAATTTTCTGTCGAATGAATGCGATGACCCGCTCACTGGAGCATGCATTTAGAAACCGCAGCATCCCCTACCAGATCGTCAACGGGCTGGAGTTTTACCAGCGTCGGGAAATCAAGGATCTGCTTGCCTACCTGCACTTGATCAACAACCCCAACCATGATGTCGCATTGACGCGGATCATTAACGTGCCGACTCGAGGGATCGGAGCAAAAACCGTTGAACGCATCCGCGACCACGCCGACAAACATGGAATCACGATGCTTGAATCTGCTCGACAGGCAGATCACATCGAGGGACTTGCCAAGCGTTCGGCAACGATGGTGCGCAAATTCATCAAGATTTATGACAACCTCAGTATCAAAGCAACGGCCCCACTCGAAGACTTGCTGAGGTATTTAGTCGAAGAAATTGGGTTCGAACAATATCTTGAGAAAACGTCCGTAGATCAGCAAGATGGCAACTCACTGGCCAATGTTGATGAGCTGATTTCTGCTGCTGTTGAGTTTGATCGCCAACACCCCGATGACGGATCTCTCGAAGCTTTCCTTGAGCAAGTTGCACTGGTCGCAGATAGCGACGCATTCGACGGCAGCAAGGAACGCGTCACGCTGATGACCCTGCACGCTGCCAAAGGGTTGGAATTCCCACACGTGTTCATCATTGGGGTCGAAGATGACATGCTGCCGCACAAAAGGTCGAAAGAAAGCGAAGCTGAAATCGAAGAGGAGCGAAGGCTGCTGTTTGTGGGAATCACGCGAGCCAAGCAATGGCTACAACTGAGTTGCTGTAAACGAAGAGCCATGCGAGGCGACGTGCGCCCGGTCATCCCCAGCCCATTCCTGAATGAACTGCCTCTCGAGGAAATGAAACGGGTCGAAACTTCAACAGAACAAGACTGGTTTGACGAGGATCCGTACGCCAGTGATGATTCCTTCGATGAAAGCTATCCAGAGTCATGGGACCTTCCCGATGAAGCCTCACCAGAATCGGGTAACAAGCCAGACGTGGACATTGCCAGCGAGTCCCAAGAAGTGACCCCTGATGAAACCACCCAGCTCACCGAAGATGATTTGGCCGAAGCTGCTGCCCGAAAAAAACAGCAAAACGTTGCTGTATCAATAGCCTCGAGCCTGAAGACCGCAGCCGATCTGCTTTCGAATCCTACCACCCCACTGCGTGCCTATAGCGAGGGAATGCTGGTCAGGCATGCCGACCATGGCGACGGCACAATCGTGTCGATCACGGGCCGAGGTCCCAAACGCATCGCCCGCGTACGTTTTAACGAGGAAGAACGCAGTTTCCGTCTCGCCTTCGCAGACCTGCAAGTTCTCGAAGACTAAGATCCCAGTCTATCGTCATCCAAACTAGCGTCACAGCCGAACCAATCACCGTTTTCCCCTCCAACACTCCGCCCAACTGCCATGGACCGGCTTCAGGTTGGCCAAGAAGTCCCGTTGCCATCTTCTCAAAACAGTCTGCTGACCTTACCATTTGCCAGATCAGCGACCGCGCACCACCCCGCTTATGAGGCCACGATGTCCGGCACCGAATTCGAGTCTACCAACGCCCAAGTAGGCGTGATCATGGGAAGTCGCAATGACTGGGAAACCATGAAGCATGCTGCGGATGTCCTTGACAGCTTGGGAATTCAGAACGAGCGTTTGGTGGTATCAGCTCATCGCACCCCGGCTCGCATGTTTGTCTATGCTCAGAGAGCGGCGGAACGCGGGATCAAAGTCATAATCGCGGGGGCAGGCGGTGCAGCCCATCTTCCAGGCATGGTCGCCTCCGAAACAATACTTCCCGTGATCGGAGTTCCTGTGCAAAGCCGAGCATTGCAAGGCCTTGATTCACTGCTGTCCATCGTTCAAATGCCCGGAGGGGTCCCGGTTGCAACCATGTCGATCGGAAATGCTGGAGCCAAAAATGCTGGGATCATGGCCGCACGTATCCTCTCGCTCTCTGACATTCAACTACGATCCAGACTTGAGAACATGATCCAGCAGCAAACTGACGCAGTGCTGGAGTCAGCCCAACTGTGAACAATGCATAATCGTTATGGAAACCCAAGCTGATAAATCACCGCAGCCAATGAACGCCAAGGCCCCCTTCGTCTGTGATACACAACTCCCCGGCTCAACGATCGGGATGGTCGGTGGAGGTCAGCTAGGACGCATGTTTGCAGTCGCAGCAGCGGCCATGGGATACAGAGTCGTAATCTTTACCGATGCCGACAATTCACCTGCATCTCACGTTGCTGACCAGACCGTTGTCGGTGATTTGAATGATCAGGCAGCAATCGATCGGTTCGCCCAACAATGTGATGTCATCACGCTGGAATTCGAAAACATTCCCGCTACGACGATCGCGCGATGCCGAAAATTCGCGCCCACCTATCCTTCTGCATCCGTATTAGCGACGGCACAGGATCGTCTGATCGAGAAAACAACATTTCACGAGGCCGGACTGCCGGTCACACCCTTCCGAAAAGTACTTGACAGCGATTCGCTGCAAACGGCTGCGAATGAATTAGGCTGGCCCCTGATCATCAAAACCGCACGCAGCGGATATGACGGGAAAGGCCAGCATCGCCTTGAATCTGCAGAAGATGCCAAGCAGGTTCAATGGTCAACGGCAACCGAATGGATTGCTGAAAAATGCATCCAATTCGAAAAAGAAGTTTCGGTCATCGTCGCACGCACTCCTGATGGACGTTGCGAAACCTTTCCAATTTTCGAAAATACGCATACCAACCATATCCTTGACATTTCAGTTGCCCCTGCCGACTTGCCCGACAGCGTATCGCAAGAAGCGCGCAGAATTGCCGCCGCGGCCGCGGAAATCCTGGATGTGGTGGGGCTGCTATGCGTCGAATTGTTCGTGTCAGGTGAAAACGTCCTGATCAACGAAGTCGCACCTCGCCCCCACAACTCTGGGCACCTTACGATCGAGGGCTGTGAGACGAGCCAATTTGAACAGCACGTCCGTGCGGTTTGTAACCTGCCGCTGGGAAGCACTCAGCAACGCACCCCCACCGCAGCGATGGCAAATTTGCTCGGTGATCTGTGGACGCCTGATGGACAAGCCCCAGACTGGATCGCCGCACTTGCCGATCCAGGTCTTAGCTTGCACTTGTACGGTAAAGAACAAGCCAAACCATCACGAAAGATGGGACACCTGACGATGACGGGACAGGACCGAGAAACCGTGGTGAACCGTCTTTGCGAAGCCAGATCGAGGTTAAACCGAGCGAAGCTCTCCCAAGGCTGAGCTGAGAGACTGAGCTGGGCGAAGCAAACCGCCCGTCAAGTGGATCATCTTGAAGCACACGATGTCCCGGCGAAGGCAGGAACGCTTCAGGCGAGATTCTCTTCTGCTGCTTGTTTATTGAAAAACAAGTACACGTACTTCGCTGCGACGTAGAATGCAATTGCGGTCCATAGCCCCGCCGCGTCAGCTACGAAATCGAGCACATCTGGATATCGGCCCGGAATAAAATTCTGTGTGATCTCATCGATAGCCGCGTAGCTCATTCCCACCAAGCCCATGATGGCAAAACGCTTCAACCAGCGAGGTGAATTGGTGACGTAACACAGTAGTCCGCCGAGTAGAAAAAAGGCAGAAAAGTGCTTTACCTTGTCATTCACGCCAAAACGCAGATCAACGATTTCGCCCATATCTGGCAAGTGCGTACCTGTGAATATGCATAACCAGTACGCAGCGAGCACAACGATGGCCAAACGAACCCCAAAAATGGTTATCTTGGTAACGGGACGCATGTCGGCTCGCTCCATTGAGTAGGCTGGGAAAGCGGTCTGAAAAAAGACGTTTCTCATGAAGTATCGTTTCACGCTTCCGAGCTTCCGTCCCTGAACCTTACCTTTGATTTGCACCTTGTGCTGCTCCCAAAAAACGACAATCCCCCTCTACTCTTCAATGAAGGTATGCATCGTGATTCTCAAGCTGATTGGCCAGTCAAATTACGTCCGTTTTGCGTCATTAACCTTGGGAGCACTGATTTTCAGTACCAATCTGCCTGCAACAACATTCGCAGCCCAACCGCCCCAACAGAAACCAACCGCTCACCCGACAGCTGGTGACAAGCCAGCCCAAGAAGCTGACACCCAAGGTGCTGACACCCAAGGTGCTGGCAACAAGAATGCTGGCAAGGAAGAAGATGCAAAAACGAAGAAAGACCAAACTTGGATGTCGCTCAAAGACAAATGGGTGGTAAGCCAGTTTGGTGGCGACGGACCTGTGGTCATCAAAGACAAACTGATCACGATGGGCCTGGGAGATCCTTTGACGGGGATCCGTTGGGAAGCTGAATTACCGAAGGAAAACTACGAGGTGGAACTTGAAGCCCGCCGACGTGAGGGATTTGACTTCTTTTGCGCTCTTACGTTCCCAGTCGGTAAAAAGCACGTCAGTTTCATCCTGGGAGGATGGGGAGGTGGCGTTGTTGGAATCAGCAGTGTTGATGGTTTTGATGCGAGCGAAAATGAAACCACATCATTCCGGAATTTTAAAACAGACCGTTGGTACAAAGTCCGTGCTCGAGTAGACGCCAATCAAATTCAATGCTGGATTGATGATAAACCCGCCGCTGAGCAGATTCGCAAAGGCCATGAATTCGACATACGTTACGAAATGGACCAATGTGTTCCATTGGGTGTTGCCGCATTTCAATGCAAATCTGAGGTGCGAAACATCCGAATACGTAAACTGACGCCGGCAGAGATCAAGGCTGCCGAAAAAGAAGCTGCCAAACCAACGGAGTGAGAATCAAGCATGAGCGAGGGATTTCAGGAAGAGCTGTTTGACGCTGATAACCACTGGATGATGCGAGCATTTGAGCAAGCGAACGAAGCCTTGACTGCGGACGAAGTTCCCGTCGGCGCTGTCATCGTTCGTGATCATGAGATCATTGCTGCCGCGTCCAATCAGCGTGAGTCACTTCACGATCCCACTGCACATGCAGAAATGATCGCGATCACACAAGCTGCAGCCGCTATCTCAGACTGGCGACTGGAACAAACCACACTGTATGTCACCCTCGAGCCCTGCGTGATGTGCGCCGGAGCAATTCTGCAAAGCCGCATTCCCCGCGTCGTGTTTGGAGCTGCTGACCCGAAAGCAGGTGCTGTTTGCAGCCTTTACGAATTGCTAGCAGACAACCGCATGAATCACCAGTGCTTGGTGACCGGTGGGGTGCTTGCCGAACCCTGTGGCCAGATTTTGACCGATTTTTTCCGAGCGAAGCGTGCCTTGAAGCGGCAATGAAAGCATCTCATCCGTGTGAATCTGTGCCGGTCCTGCAGATTCTCGGACTTTTACTGCTGCACTGACCAAAGAAGCTAACCCTCGCCGGTAAAACCGTCCGATACTATCCGCACAACCCGAATTAAGCGGACCGCAGCGCAAAGCTTTTGCATTGTGCGTGAGTAATCTTCTTCGGGGGCACACGGGAATTGCCCACTTGGGTGATGTGTGTAGGGAGGTAGAGCTCGGTTCAACGCCGGACTCTATCGCAAAATTAACTGCAAGACGGTGGAATAAGCGATGTCGGTAAGGAAGCTGGCTTCAGGCGTACTCGCGGCACTAGCTCTTCTGGGCGGTGCTGTAATTGCGGACGCCAAAGACCCAATTAACGTGGTCGATCCCTTCGAATTTGACCCAGATTTTCGCTGGTTCGAACCAGTCTACGATCTGGACCTCCTGGATATGAAACCCGAAAAACGGGCTCATACCGGTTGGTTCGCTACCTATGACCGACTCAACCTTTACGCCGGCAGGCCTGACGTGTTCAAGCCCGACACGGGTGAGAATCGACTCGATGGCGGTTGGGGAAACCGTTACGAGATTGGTTTCATGTTGCCCGGCGACAAACACGGTTGGATGTTCAATTGGACCAAGTTGAACGTGTTCGCAGCGGACACAGTCCAGCAAGAAAGGTTGAACCGATACATTCCACCAGTCACCGGAAGTACACTTAACACTGACCCTTATCCACCACTTACGCAACCGTTCGGTTTTCCCGTTCGCCTCTCAGAGGCGAATAACCTTGGATCCAACTTTCGCTATTACAACGTTGGAGAAACAACCAACGTGTTCAAGTACCAAAGTTACGAACTCAATAAAACGTGGCGCATGACGCCCTACCACTATGGTGGGATTGCTGAACCATTGATTGGTGTGCGTTACATGAAGTTCAGAGACGTGAACGCCTTCAACGATTACCAGAGCAGCATTTACCCGCCACCACCTCCGGCAATCATCGTCGAGCCATTCGAGGAGACATTGACAACACAAAAGGACATCACACTCAACGAGATGTTCGGTGGCCAGATCGGGTTCCGCTACTTCAAGCCCCACGATCGTTATGTGTTGTCAACAGACTTCCGAGCATTCTTCGGGGGCAACTGGCAGTCATCCAAGCTCCAGACGATCACTGAGTACACTCAGTATGAAGAAATTGGAGTCGGCGCCGAGGTCACCAACATGTCAACTACAGAGACTCCGGCGATTTACAGCAGGAACTCAGAGTTCTACTACGGATACGATGTTCGCGCTGATCTAAGCTATCAACTCACCAAGATGTTCTCGGTCCGCGCCGGCCTGCAGGCTATTCAGATCGGCCGCGGTTTATGGCGAGGCGGACAGGGTTTGCCGGGAACATTGAACGGAGGCGAGAAAGATCAGGGAATCTTCATGTTCGGTGCCACCTTCGGGATGAACTTCAATCACTGATCCGGTCGCTCATCAATGGCGTCAACGCCAAACATCACACTGAATGTAAAACGGCCCCGCAAAGTAAACTTTGTGGGGCCGTTTCTTTTTGGAGGGGTACTACTGGCGAAAGGTTCCAGCGTTACTGGGTTAGCTTTTGGCAAGCAACGTACGCAACTCATCAAGCTCGACGCTCAATCGATGCCGAAGTGGGCTTTCCGGCCGCAGTTCTTCCTCAAGCAGTTCCTCTGCCTTGTCGAAGGTCGCTTCATCTCGTTTCGGATTGTTGATGATTTCCCGAAACATGCTCTCCACAGTTGACTCAGTAAGCAAGACATTCTCCTTCGGTGAATAAAGCCAGATCTAAGTATTTCGCGAGTTGGGCAGTTAGAAATTCAGCGTGATCAATAAGTATCACCCAACGCGTTCACAGCGATTTTAAGGCAGTCCCAAAATGTCGCAAGGTCTATCATGACTCAAGCGGGCCAACTTCGCAAATTCATTGAGCAGAAACGGGACTCGACTCAAAACCAAGTTCGGCAAGGTGACTTGCTGTGCGGGCAACCGTGAACCGAATCTGCTCATCCGTGTGTTCACTGGTGATGAAAAAACGCAACCTGGCGGCTGACTCGTCAACTGCAGGATAAAGAATGGGTTGGACATTGATTCTATCGCCTTTGAGCCTGTGTGAAAGCCTCAACGCGACCATTGAATTGCCGGTAATCACTGGGATCACGGGGGTTCCCCCACTGTCCCCCGTATCCAAGCCTGCTTCGTGACACAGACTCAGGAACAACTCACTTTTCGCTCTCAGCATCCCGACCCGCTCTGGTTCCGCGTCTAACGTCCGCAAAGCAGCCAGGGCGGCACCCACCTGACCCGGAGGCATACCGACACTGAAGACAAAGCCTGGCGCCGTGTACCGCAGCAGCTCGATCAACTCTTTGCATCCAGCGATGTATCCTCCGCAGGACGCTGCCGATTTACTCAGGGTGCCCATCCAGATGTCAACATCGCGGGCATCAATTCCGAAATGCTCGGCCATCCCACGGCCCGTCTCACCCATGGTGCCAAAGCTGTGTGCCTCATCCACCATCAACAGACTTCGATGTCGCTTTTTCACCTCAATGAACTTGGGAACATCAGAATAATCCCCATCCATGCTGTAAACGCCCTCAATTGCGATCAGAACGCGACGGTACTGTGACCTGATCTCGGTCAGCATCCGATCCAGAGCCTCAAAATCATTGTGTGGGAACGGACGGCGCCGGGCACCTGATAACAATGCTCCCTGAACAATACTGTTGTGGGCGAGCGAATCATGAATGATCAGGTCGCCTGACCCGACCAGATGGCCGATGGTGGTCTCGTTGGTGGCGTGGCCCCCGACCATCAGAATCGAGCTATCCACGCCGATCCAGTCTGCGATCATCTGCTCAAGCTCACCGTGAATCGGTTTTTCACCCGAAACGAGCCGGCTGGCTGAAACACTGGTGCCGTATTCATGAATCGCATCGGCGGCACAGTTCATGACGGCGGGGTGTCCACTGAGCCCTAGATAGTTGTAACTCGCAAAACTGATCAGCTCGTTGCCATCAACGACCGTATGATCACGCACGATACCATCGTGCACCGTGAAATACGGGTTAGGGACCCCTGTCATCAACATTTGCCGCATCGTCGATTTCAAACGTCGGTATTCGGCAAACTGCTCAAAACTATCCTCAGGCTCGACTTCGACACTGGGGGCAACAGAGGCTTGATCGGCAGCGTTGGAGCCCACATCAGCATCCACGACTTCGCCTCGAAGCAAAGCAGCCGCGCGAGCCTCACCACCGGGTGGCAAATAACGCTCAATTGCTAAAGCTGTCTGCCCGATCGTCTCGATGTCATCGAGCACCTGTTCGGGGAACCTGCCACCAAAAGTCTTCTCAAGCTTGCGGGCAATCTCCAAACGTTCCAGACTATCTAGCCCAAGATCCAAGACAATGTTGGTGGTCGATTCCAGAGCTGCAGCTCGCTCACCTGCAACTCGACGTACATGATGCTTGATTGCCTCGATCACAACCGGACTAACATTGCTAACATCGACGTCAGCCGAACGCCCACCGGCTGCGGCAGCTTGCATCATCGGTGCGGCATCGAAGCTCATTCGAGCTTCGTTATTCTCTTCCCACCGAACCCACTTGGCAATCAGTTTTAAATCGCCATCTCGCACAGCGTGCAAACACGCATGCCTCTGGATCTTTCCGCTGCTGGTTTTCGGAACACTGCTGTTGCGCACCAGATAAACGGCGTCGGGTGGCAGATCGTGCTCAGCAGTCACAGCCCTGCGAATCCTCTGAAGGTTTCCGTCTCCATCGATATTTCGTCGACGTACCGTTTCAGCAACGATGACCAACTGTTCTCTACCCTCGTAGTCCATCGCAAAAGCAGCGACTGACCCCGCCTGCACTGCGTCGCTGGACCTTTCGACCGTCTCCTCAATATCCTGCGGGTAACGATTCACCCCGCGGACGATGATCATGTCCTTGACGCGACCTGAAATGTAAATCTGGCCGTCGTACATGAACCCCAAGTCGCCAGTCCTCAAATACGGCCCATCTCCATCAATGGTGGTCGCGTGGAAGGTGCGCAGTGTGGCATCCTTGCGCTGGTAGTACCCCTGGCCCACCGACGGACTTTGGACCCAAATCTCACCGATACTGTCGCTTGGCAGAATTTCCCGAGTATTGGGCTCGACGATGATCACTTTTTCATCAGGCAAGACAGTACCGCAACCCACAATTGTCCGTGCGTTCTCGTGGTCTTCCTGCACAGGACGCACGATCTTCTCGTCTAATGCGCTACGATCGAACGTGGTTAGCACCGGCCGAGTCTCAGCAGGACCTCCAGTCACAATCAGTGTCGTCTCTGCCATTCCATAGCAGGGAAGGAAAGCTGATCTACGAAAACCACACTTCTCAAACTTCTCGGTGAACGAATTCAAAGTGGCAGCCCTGATCGGCTCGGCCCCGTTGAATGCGGTTTCCCAAGTGGACAAATCTAGACCTTCCAGTTCATGGTCCCGGATCTTGTCGACGCAAAGCTGGAACGCAAAGTTTGGACCGCCGCTGATCGTGACGCCGTATTTGGTGATTCCCTGCAACCACCGCACGGGCCGCTGCAAAAACGTCATCGGACTGGTCAAGACATTTTGTCGCCCGATGTACAATGGCATCAACAGACCGCCGACGAGGCCCATGTCGTGATAGGTGGGAAGCCAACTCATGCCAACAATTTCAGCCTTTGGCTGGAAACCATGCAAAATGAGTTCGCTGTTAGCGATCAAGTTGGCATGATTCAGCATCACGCCTTTGGGCGACCCAGTTGACCCTGAGGTGTACTGCAGCACGGCGAGCGTGTTCGGCGTGATCTTCGGCAGACGCCATGCGTCTGAATCACGTGTTGCTGGAGCATCGGTCCCCACCAGCTGGACACCAATCAGGTCATCGTGCGGACGATCGCCTGTCAATTGCTCGGCAAGTGCTTGCGTTGTTAACGCCCATCGCGCATCCGCGTCCACCACGATGGAGCGAATCCGCGAGGCCTTACGGTTTCTCCGCGGCGGATAGGCAGGAACTGCTATCGCCCCGGCGGCATGGCACGCATAAAATCCGATGACAAAGTCGAGGCCTGGTGGATAAACCAGTAACACCCGGTCACCGCTGCGAACGCGACAGCGGCCCTGCAGATAACCGGCGAGTGCGCGCACTTCGTCCCACAGTTGTGAGTACGTCAAACGCTGCTCAACCGACTCAACATCAGTAAAGATATAAGCAGTTTCGTTGGGTCGATGCTCAGCCCAGTAGTGCAAAACCGAAACAAAATTGTCTCGAGGAGGCATCTGGGAGCCGAAATATTTGTGCAAATCCACGGTGGATGTCACCGCCTGGGAGCAAAGGGGAGGAAAGGGTACTTCGAGGTTGATTTTTTGGATCTCAACCCGACTTCTAGTCGCCGCTTGGAAAATGTAAGCTCGTGGTGCATAGTCTTAGTTGCTTCAACCGGAGTCAGAATAATGATCACTCAAGTTCATTATCCAAGACCCCGTATGGTAATTTCGGTATCCGTTATCATGTCTGTTGAGGTGTTGCTCAACACCTCAACCAACCCGAACAACTCGTTTTACCCGACGATTCATGAGAAAAAACCACCTATCTGATCAATCAGCGGCACCATCAGCTCAATCACGTGCGTCGTCGGTAAATGAACCGCAAAGCTTTCAGGGGCAACCACAGCGGTTGATTGATCGGGTTGTGAATCTTCTCGATCCGGCTGGTAACATCTTACTTGGAACCAGCTTGGATGAAGCGACTGCGTCGGTTAGACGCGGGGACATTGACGCAGTGCGACAAATAGGTGGTCAATTTGCCATCTGTGAGCAAGCGGGAAAAACCATCCGGATGGCACGATCAATTGGCCGCCCCATGCGGTATTTCCTTGCCAAAAGAGCTGAGGGCCCCGCACTCATCATTGCCGAGCGTATTGACGAAATTGCACAACAACTTCGCAAGGAAGGCCTCAGCGACCAGTTTAATCCATCCTACACGCGAATGGTCCCCGCCCACCATCTTTTAGAACTCCAATTGGTGGGCTGCCCGGACCCAAATCCGGTCTTAACGCGATTTTTTGCTCCCAAGCGAAATCGCCTACCCGCTAATATCGAACAAATCGGCGCAAACTACATCGGTCGGCTTGCCGAAGTCTGTGATCAATGGCTGGAAACCGTTCCGGAAACGGATCCCATTGGGGTCATGTTCAGCGGCGGTATCGACAGCGGAGCGGTACTCGTCGTACTCGATTTTCTGCTTCGACGACGCGGTCAATCACCCTCACGACTCAAAGCCTTCACCTTAGCCGTCGATGGAGACCCCAGTGATAGTGTGCAAGCTCGTGAGTTTTTGCAAAAAATTGATCGCGAAATGTACCTGGAAGTTATCGACGTCCCGAAGCAAGATCTCTGTTGGCAAGACGCCGTCCGAGTCATCGAAGACTACAAGCCGCTGGACGTCCAATCAGCAACGATGGGGCTCGCATTGTTGAAAGCACTTCGCAGCCGCTATCCCGACTGGAAATACCTCATCGATGGCGATGGCGGAGACGAGAACCTGAAAGATTATCCCATCGAGGAAAATCCTGAACTCACCATTCGCAGTGTCTTGGGAAACCGAATGCTTTATCAGGAAGGCTGGGGCGTGGATGCGGTCAAACATTCACTTGTCTACAGCGGTGGACAAAGCCGTGGACATGTGCGTACGAGTGCACCCGCTGCCGCCTTGGGCTTTTCAGGATTTAGCCCCTTTGCCGTGCCCAATGTAATTGAGGTTGCTGAAGAAGTTCCGTTCGTTGCGTTGACTGATTGGGATCACGAAAAACTTTACGGTCTCAAAGGCAGCATCGTGTCTTCGGGCGTACAGCAGGTCACCGGCGTCGAAATGCCAACCTATCCAAAACAACGCTTCCAGCGAGGGGCGGCCGATGCCGCTACCTTTGAATCAGTCTTCCCGAAAGAAGATCAAGAATACCGCGACGCGTTCAAAACCGCGTTTGTCGATCAAGCCGAATTGCTCAACTGAACGAATTGCCAAACTCAAACGATTGCCGCCCAACCGCGAAGTAACAAGCTGAAAGACGACCGCGAACGCAACAAGGCGGCAACGCTAGACAAACGCCCCGCGAAACGGTTGGTCAAGCCAGCAACTCAACATCCTCAGTTCCATGGCTGACGGTATTCGACGTGACGCAACTTTTGATCTGCTTCCTCGTCAGCGACCACACGCTCCTCCGTGGCGTCCCATTTCAATGGTCGTCCCAGTGCATTTGAAACGTAACCCAAGTGCCCTGGCGTAATCGACCGATGCCCAGCCTCTGCCGGCGCGATCGTCTCCTGTCGTGTACGAATACAACTCAAAAAGTTTCCCATGTGATCATCAGAGACGGTCACCTTTGCCGAACCCGGTACAAAGTCCGGCTTTGCCCACCGTGGATCTGATGTCCGCAGTTTGCCGCGATTCACGAACACTGATCCCTCACTGCCGATCAACTCCAACCCCGCTGGATTCTCACTCGAGATCGTACTGCTGACTCCACCCGCGTACTTACACCGGATGGTGTAGCGAACTGGTGTATCGTAGATATCCGTTTCTGGGAACGTCCAATCAATCGCCTCGACCTCTTCTGGTCCAGATTCATCCAAACCTAACGCCCAATGCGCAATATCGTTGTGATGTCCAATCCAATCCATCAAGACGCCACCGCCGTAGGCACTGTGCCCACGCCACCAGCGATGATGCCTGGCGCGCATGTAAGGCAAGACTTGTGAAGGTCCACACCAAAAATCGTAATTGAGTTGTCGGGGAACCTTCTCCAACTTGGAATCGCCCATCGGCTGCGCATAACCCGCTTGTTGCCCGACCTTGATCGTGTGCACCTGCCCCAGAACCCCATTCCTGACAAGTTCAACAGCCCGACGGAACAGCCGATCACTACGCTGCTGCGATCCTGTCTGAAAAACCGCCTGACGCTTTTGCACCTCTCGGTAAACTGCCTGCCCCTCGGCAAACAGATGCGTCACCGGCTTCTCGCAATAAACATCTTTCCCCAACGAGATGGCATCAAGCGTACACTTGGCGTGCCAATGGTCAGGCGTTGCGATCACCACGGCATCGACGCCACTGTGGTCAAGCAACTCGCGATAATCGGAATACCGCGCGATGTCGCCCTTCGATCCTTGCACCCCCTGCTTTGCATAACCGGCAGCAATCTTCTGCCCAGCTGGAATCAACCCAAATGCATTACCTGTGCCCCAAGCACGGTCACGATAATGGGTCGTGTCCACATCACAAATCGCAACAATTCTTGCGTGATCGTGGTGCCGCACCAGTGCATCAATCAGATTGTAGCCCCGCGATCCCAACCCAATCACGCCAACCTGAATTCGCTCGTTTGCTGTTTGCCCGCTGGCGCGGTGCAACAAGCCAATGCGTGACAACCCAATACCGCCGGCAAGCAGCAACTCACGTCGCCCCAGCGAT
>Ga0315322_10000892_pt1 | contig 22819 bp, 9 predicted proteins | sample M110021515metaG_FD_203461 | JGI IMG/M metagenome (GOLD analysis project Ga0315322, IMG submission 203461) | Ammonia-oxidizing marine archaeal communities from Monterey Bay, California, United States - M1 100m 21515 | ecosystem: Environmental > Aquatic > Marine > Intertidal zone | place: USA...
AGCGAGTCCCCAACTCACAAAGCTTCCGCGCGATTGCCCGCCGATAATTATCTTATCGACATCGAAGTTATAAGTCGTCGCATTTTGCTTCACCCATGCGAACATCACATTTGCATCCTCAGTGCATTTTTTAAAATCGGAAAGACCTTGAACCTTTGCAATCGACTCCCAGCTAACGATCGCAGTTCCTTCGTCCAAGGCAGGATTCGCCCAAGAACTTTTCACGTCATCCGCCGTAGAGCCGTTATGGTGGGCATAGATAAATACTGGCGCAGGTTTGTCGCTGGACGGCAAATAAAGATTCAGCCATTGCCTATCCTCAGCCCCATATGAGACATGCGGGTGCGTCGGAGTTTTTACTTGTGCCACAAGAACAGCAGGCAAGAGAATCAATGTGAGTAAGCCTATTACAGCCGTTCTGGTTAATGTATTTATCCTTTTCATTCCAATTTCGGGTTATAAAAGTTGTAGTTTAACGTTGAAGATGTTGCAACGGCTATTGACAGCGCACCTGCAGAAGCAGACACCGGCACGAACGCTTTTTCTGTCAAGCATAAGTCGGAAATAAGATTCTATTTTTCTCCTGCCTAACCTCTGGCTGATGTGCTAATATTCATCAGAAGGCCGCTGGAAAAACGACAACACTGTGCCCGCAACCGCCCAATCCAAATAGATCTTGGGCTCAGCACATTCCATTGGGTTGAAAGCCCCAAAAACCGTCACAGTATGAATAGATGGCGGAAAAATTAATTTTCACATTTTAGCCATTCAGTCATCACTACATGAAGTTCAATTTGAAAGACACGTTCACCGTCGCGACTCTTCTGCCGGGAGTTTTTGTTTGATTGCCCTCCGGTCTGATCGGGTTCTGTTTAGCCTGTATTCAATGACAATCCTCCTCGGTGCAGAACGGTAATGATGAAGGTATTCCCAAAACAAATCGTAACGGTACTCCTGCTTGCAAGCCAGATGGAAGCGCAGGCCCGGTCATTGAGCGCGGACGCTGCGAACAATGAAAAGCCCGGACCCTCGAGCCGACGCTCGGCCTTGGTTATCTCCGAGGTGTTGTATCATCCGGTCGCTCCGGAGGATGGCGCAAACCTCGAGTTCATCGAGATTTACAATTCGCATCCATGGTGGGATGAAGTTGGCAACTTTCGCATTGATGGCGATGTGCGCTTCACCTTTCCGGCCGACACACGGATCGACAAGTCGGGCTACGTCGTCATTGCCGCCGACCCCGAGGCGGTCAAAAAGGCTTACGGCCTTGAGCAAGTCTTCGGCCCTTTCGAGGGGCGTTTAGCCAACAGCGGCGGGCGTCTCACTTTACGCAACGATTTTGATGCCATCCTGTTTGAGGTCGATTACGAAACGCGTGCTCCTTGGCCGGACAGTGCCGACGGAGCCGGCCACTCGCTTGTTCTTGGGCGACCATCCTATGGCGAAAGGGACGTCCGCGCATGGACTCAAAGTGACATCATCGGCGGCAGCCCTGGGCGTGTTGATACTCCGGGCGACGAGCCCCTGCGCCCGCTGGCTATCAACGAAATCAAGACCAACCGCGAGGGTGACACACCGGCATTCGTTGAACTTTACAACCACTCCGCCTTTGAGATCGATTTATCCGGGGTGACTCTCACCGACTCGATAGATGAGCAAAAATACACTTTTGCCAAGGGTACAACACTGGCCGGTGGTGGAACCCTTGCGATTGGTGAATCCGCGCTTGGCTTTGAGTTTGCGCCCGACCGAGGCGTGATTTGGCTGTTCAACGCCAAGGGCAATCGCGTGCTCGACGCGCTCCATTACCGACCGCAGCCGGACGGCTATTCGCTCGGCCGCTCCGTGGACGGAAGCGCGCAGTGGAATCATTTTGCGGAGGTCACGCCTGGCCAGGCGAATGCCGCACCGTTCCAGCACACGGTCGTCATCAACGAGATCATGTACAACCCGATCTCGCTCGATGACAACGACGAGTATGTAGAGTTGCACAATCACGGGGACAGGGCGGTCGACCTCAGTAACTGGGAGTTCAATGACGGTATTACCTTCACGTTCCCCGACATGACCATGCTGCCCGCCGATGGCTACATCGTCGTGGCCAAGAACCGCGAGCAACTATTGGCCAAGCACAAGGGGATCGACCCGAAACTTGTTTTAGGCAACTACACCGGCACCCTGTCGAATCGTGGCGAGCGGTTACTGTTGACCGAGCCGAAGGAGGCGCTGCACAATGGACTGGCCGTCGCGACCAAGCCATTGCGCGTTCCCGTCGACGAGGTGACCTATCATGACAGCGCTGGATGGGGCGAGTGGTCGGACGCCGGCGGCAGCAGCCTCGAATTGCGCGATCCCCGCTCCGAAAACCGGCACCCCTACAACTGGGCAAGCAGCGACGAGTCCGCGAAATCCGAGTGGGTCATCGTAAGCGGCGAAGGACCTGCGGATAGAACGAGAGGTCAGACATTCCCATCGAATTATGTGCAATTATTTCTTCTGGATAAAGGGGAATGCCTTGTTGACGATGTTCAGGTTTACGATGCCAGGACCAATACTAAACGAATAGACAATCCTGGTTTCGAGCATTCAGGAAAATGGGAGATCGCTGGTACACACAAAACATCCGTCATCGTTGAGGATCAGGGTATCGACGGCACTCGAGCTCTCCACGTCAAGGCGGCTAACCGTGGAGATACAGAATGCAATGCGGTCTGGGTTCCATTGACCGGACGCAACGCAGCAACGATGCGGATCGAGGGCAAGGCCAGGTGGCTTCGCGGGCATCCAGAGCTGCTCATTCGCACCCGCAGCGGTGGCTTCGAGGCGTTTGGCGCTCTGCCGGTGCCAGATAACTTGGGCACTCCCGGGAAACCGAACACGGTGCTGGTCAGGAACACCGGCCCAGCCATAAGCGATGTCACCCACTGGCCGGTCTTCCCGGCGAAGGGTGAAACCGCCAATGTCACAGCGCGAGTTGCCGATCCGGATGGCCTGGCCAAGGTCGCTCTTCATTATCGGTTAGACCCCAGCACGTCGACGACCGAGGTGGAGATGTTCGACAATGGCACAAGTGGGGACGCGGTTTCCGGGGATGGGGTGTTCTCCGCAGAGATCCCGTCGCAGACTTCAACCCAGTTAATTTGTTTCAGGGTCGAAGCCACCGATGCGCTTGACCCAGCGCAAACCACGACCTATCCGACGGATGCTCCGGCACGCGAGTGTTTAGTCCGGATGGGAACCAATCCGGCCAATGCCAACGACCTTGGTCAGTATCATTTCCTCCTCAATCAGACCAATACCACCCTCTGGACCCGCAGCCACAAGCGCAGCAACGCACCGGTGCCGGTAACAATGGTCTACAACCGTGAACGGGTGATTTACGATGCCGGCATGTATTACGGCGCCGGCTCGTTTCATAGCCGAGTGTACAGCGGACCCTCCGGTGCATTAGCCGACTACAACGCCACCTACCCGAGTGACGATCGCTTTCTTGGTGCGAAAAAAATCATACTAAGCATGCCCGGAGCTCCCTCCGATGGTAGACCGGAACCCACTGCGCAGATCGAGCAGTCCGCCTATTGGCTGATGTACAAATCGGGAGTCCCCTACATGCATCGGCGTTTCGTGAACCTGTATATCAACGGCCGCAAAAGGGCCAAGGTCTACGAGGATACTCAGCGGCCCAATCGCGACATCGTCCGGCAATGGTACCCGAACGGTGAAGGCGAACTATTCAAGATCCAAATGTGGAAGGAGATGTCCAACCCCAATCGCCGAGGAACCTACCAATACCAGTCGCATCCGGCCGTGTTGAGTGGTGAGCAGGACGCCAATGAAATCCAGCCCTGGTACTACCGCCTCAGTTGGGCGCCACGGGCCTATGACGGCTCGGCCAACCAGATGGACCACCTGTTCACCTTGGTCGAACGGATCAACGATACCCGCAACCCGGACTACATACAGCGGCTTGAGGAAGTTGCCAACATGGAGCAGTGGATGCGCGTTTTCGCCATACAAAACATTGTATGCAACTGGGATAGCTACGGTGCATCCAACGGCCAAAACATGTCCACCTTCAAGCCTGCCAACGGCCGGTTCGAAATGATCCCATGGGACATTGATCTCGGCTTTGGGAAAGGTTCCTTCGGTACATCAAACAAATTATTTGCGATGAACAACCCGTTTTTCTGGGGCCTCAGCGGCGACCCCATCATCAGGAGAATCTATGGAATGCACCACTTCAAGCGGTACTACCTCCGCACCGTGCTCGAGATGCTCGACGGTCCGATGAAAGACAATACCTTCGAGACGCACGTCGATAAAAAATACAAGGCACTCCGCGCCAACGGTCAGACAGTCACCAGCCCAAGCACACTGACTTCCTTCATCAGGGGCCGCGCCAGTTACCTCAAGCAAACAGTCGACCGCATGGACGAGGACTTCACCGTCCAAGGCGAAACCAAGGTGGATACCGATGAACAAACCATTGCTTTTTCCGGAACGGCACCATTGCGGATGAAAAATCTGATGGTCAACGGAGTACCTCAGCAACTCGATTGGGGAGGCCTCACCAAGTGGAAGCTTCTATTACCAGTCGAGGCCATTCAAAAGTCGTACATCATAACAGCGGTAGATGGCTTTGGCCAAGGGATCGACGGCGCCACTCAAACCATCGAGGTGCATTACACCGGCGACAAAGCGTTGCCGCACGAAAGCGTGCAAATCAACGAATGGATGGCCGCCAACGATCATACCATTCAAGACCCATCTGACGGTAAATTTGATGACTGGATCGAATTACATAATCGCAGTCAACACATGATTAACCTCGCCGGTTGGGGACTGACCGACGACAAACAATCCCCGCGGCAATGGCTCTTTCCCGAAGGCGCCACTCTTCCTGCAGGCGGTTTCCTGATCGTTTGGGCCGACGATCAGCCACAGCAGACGGGTGATGAGTTTCACCTCCCCTTCAAACTCGACGCCGACGGTGAAGCCATCCTGCTGTTCGATTCTGAGGGTCGCCTGGTAGACGAGGTCACTTTTGGTAAGCAAAAAGTTGACGAAGCCATGGGCCGCCCCAATGACAATGGCGCACCCAAGCGCTTGGCCAAAGCCACGCCGGGCTCACCCAACGACAGCGGCGGAGTAGCCATGCCAAATCAGCCCATCAAGTTACAAATCGATTCCGGCCAGCCGCTCACCATCACATTCCAAGGGGAAGTCGGCGTGCCATACCTGTTGGAGCAATCAATGGACCTCCGCACATGGAATGAGGCCAACAGGGCCACTGGCCAGAGGGCTCCCATTCGCTTCATGATCTCGCCTGGTCAAGCACAGCCCAAATCATTCTTCAGAGTACGCATTCCGTAATAAATCCACATTAATCGTAACTCAAATCCTTCTTTCAGTTGAGCAAGTTTCATCTGCATGTAGCACATCTGTCATCCTATGTCTCCAACTGGGTATGCAGCTGCGGTGATGTGGAATCGTTCGATGAGTGGTGTTGCCAGAGGGGAAGATGATATTCGGAAATCGATGGCGAAAGCTGATGCAACTGACTGTGTGATATCGATGCCAGGACAGCTTTTTTTCGGTGTGCAAATGCCAGTATGCGTTTGGGTTTTTACCAGAGCAAAACTTGCTTCAAATCAGAACGGACGCAAGCATGGGCATCGTTGAGGGTGCATTTATTGATTGATGTTCGGGAATTCGGGCACCCAGTTCCTTTTTCACTGGAGGTGTCCCGAGCCACTCAGGGAAAGTTAAGGCGCTTGCCTGCGCCGATACTCTATTGACTGGCTTACATGGTTGCTTCTCCGATCTCCCTGAGGTTTATCCGGATCTGCAGGTCAGGCGTCACATGAGTTACTCACCATCATGGCATCACCGGCAAAAATTGTATGGCGTCGACGATAACGTATTTGCCTTCGGTGCCCTCGGTGCTGATAGTGATGGATCCTTCCCGGCCCCGCTTGAAGTGGAATCTGCCGATCGACCGGAACAGCCCACGAATGGGGGCGGGTTCGCCTTCGTCGATCCTGACCACCGTCTTGCCCTTGGCATGGCGCACCGTTATCGGGACGGCGTTGGCGCGGCGGATGTTGGAGTTGTGTGACACCCGCACCTCATACATGGCGGTTCGGGGAAGGTCAGGCGTGAATGTGGCGCTCTTCTTGCCCTTCTTTCCCTTCATGTCATGAAGGTAGCTTTCGCCAACAAAGGGCGGAGTGTGTATGCTGTGTTTCCATTCACCGACGAGTTTGGCATCAGTGTCGTCCAGGACGATGCCGGGCAGTGTTGTTTTGTCCGGTACAATCAACTGGATGTTCTCCGGCTTGTCGACTTGGTCAGGTCGGGGCAGGCGTGGGTCATCGGCCTGCAGGCCCAGAGCCAACGCGCACAAAAACACTTTCAATTTCATGGATGGTTGTATTCAACGGGTCAGTTGCTTTGAGTCAAAGGAATGGTCATGAATGTCTCCCCTGACTTTTAAGTTTGGTTGGAAATAATTACCTCGGTTATATTTCCTGTCAATGACGGTGCTTGGCAGTTCTTATTTACCTTTGATGGTAAGTTCCCGATGCACACTATCGAGGCAGACCGGCACATCTTGATCGCGTCTCTGCATTTGCTCGCTCCATGGGTGATAGAAATGTGAATCTCACCGGATATGGCCCAATGAGGGGGGCGCCAGGGCTCTCCTTGCATCATGGAACCACACTTCCTTGAGGTTTTGGATGCAAAGTCCAGGCACCTAATCTAACCAATGGCTCCCTATTGAAACATGTCCTTCACGGTCAGTGGGGTTGCTTTATGAAATGAAGTGGACCAGCGGGCAGGCCCTTTCAGGTGTTATTTAGTCCACGGGCGGCATGATCCACAGCTCAGGTCGTCCGATGTTGCAGTGAACCGACCTTGAAAGAAGACCACCGGCAAGGGTGCTGAGGAAAAGCATGTAGCGAGTGGCATTCCAAGCGGCCCAACCTGTGTTTTCGTAAGGAGTCATTCTATTTTCCATGGACGGCAGAGGGTGGAAAATACGTTCAATCCAGGCGGCTCGCCTTTCCTCTCCGTCTGTCAATATGGTGATGGCCTTGGTCCACTCTTTTGTATGAGAGCATGCATTGTCTGGAGTCGAGTCAATCCCGTCCAAGGCAAGGGAACCGCGTCGCGATAAGGTGGGTAGCAGGAGTAGCCCTCCGAAGTGGAAAAACACGCCGTAGAGCAGCATGCGCATCGTGGCCGCTACATCCCCACCGGGAAACCCGGCAAGGAACGCTGCAAAAATGAAACTTGAGGAGATCCAGATGATGGCCCAGAGGAGTCCGTTCATCCTAAGACCCGAACGGATGGCTCGACGGCGCCGGTCCTTCAGCCATGCCATGCCATTCGTCTTCAATTCTCCTTGCCAGGAGTGGTTTAAAATCACCCTCTCCAGGCCAGGCCATCCCGAGATACCGCCCGAGAAAGCAAGGTCCGTTCCTTCATAAATCAGCACTCCATCGTCCCGTTCAAGCGTTTTGTTCTTCAGGCATCCCAGCCAGCGCGCGAGCAGATGCTGCGACTGCACTCCGATCATGATGAGCACAAGAAGAGTTCCGAGCGCCCCAGCCAGGCCCAAATGCTGTCCGGCAACATGAAGGGTGTTGATGGATGCTGAGAAAATCAAACCGTGCTTGAATACGGCCATGCAATAGCTCGGCAGGGTAAAGTGAGAGGTCAGGCCGTAGCGTCGGGGGAGCCAGTGCCCGCCCAGCCAGTCAAAAGGGAGTTGAATGAGGCAAAAGCCCAGCACCATCATCGACAGCGCTGCGAACTCGGGGAGACCAAGCTTGGCCAGCCAAATACCCAAAGACTCCAGGACACCGGAAGCCAGCAGTAACGTGGCGAACACGACCCAGCTCCCCACCGTCAGCATGCCGAGGTAGAGACGACCCTGCAAATAAGCATTTCTCCGGACGTCTGAAATGCGGCTTACTATTGGTGCAGTCAATGGATGTGGATCCTCGTTCATCAATAAATCCATTCCACAATTTCACTGCATGTCAACCGTTGCTGAGTGCCAGCAAAGGATGTCAATCCTTGGAAGCAGGAGTGGTATTCAGCGTGATTCCACGTTGATGCTCGGTTACCCATAAGCGCAGGTAAAAAGCTGGGGCCTCATCGCGTTCAGAACATGACAGGCTATATTCGAACGTATGGGGTGAAATACATTGGATGGACATCAATCATTCCTTTTTGGGCATGCCTCGTCATAGCTGCCGGATGGCTTTTGTATTGGAACTGGAGATAGAACGGTTTTGCTTTTCCCCTGATCTTCTGCCAACCTGATTCAAAGTGATCAAAATCACTGCTGTTTTTATGCTCTCCATCATACGGTTTTTTGAAAAACCGATGATCGGGCCAATCGAGCCCTGGGTTTTTCTGGTGCTCTGTGGCTGTGCGCTCGGTGTCTATTTGTTTATTCGCCGATGTGCGCTACATGGATTGGATGGCATGCTTTTCAGCCGTGTAGGAACATGGATCCTCATATGGAGTTTTGCTTGTGCGCGGGCTAGTCATGTTTTTCTTTATCGATGGGAAGCGTATCGCGATCATCCCCTTGACATGTTCAAAATATGGGAAGGCGGTTTTTTATCCTATGGCGGTTTTTTTGGAGCTGCCATTGTCGTTATATATTACGCACGTCAGCACTGGATTAATTTCTGGCCTCTCGCAGACGCCGGGATATACGCCTTCATGTGCGGATGGACTATCGGACTATCGGACTATCGGTCGAACAGAGTGTTTTTTGGTTCATGATCTTGGGCTCTATGACGGACTGCTCAGTATGGATCTGTCCCCCTTCTTGGAATCGGAGTGTGCTCGCTTTCTGTCTGCATGAAAAATGATTGTCCATGGTCCTGGATCAGTGGTCTATGGTGGTGGGCATGCGCTGTTTTTTCTTGCTTTGTAGATCAGTATCAAAATGAAAAGCAATGATGCCGGTCCGGGCCAATTTCCAAAACGCTGGTAAAGAGTCAGCCCCTCCATGGGCTTGACCTCGCCAACGATCAAAGAAGGTTCGAACGTTGGGGTGGGGTCCAATATTCTACCGACAGGATCCACGATGGCGCTGATACCTGTATTTGCGGATCGGATGAGATAACGGCGTTGTTCGACCGCCCTGAAAGTAGAAAGAGCCAGATGATAGATGGCCTCCTGTGTGTCTCCAAACCAGTCGTCATTGCTGATATTCACCAACACGTCAGGTTGCGAGGACATGGCTTTTCGGACAAAGCCCGGTAAAATATCCTCATAACAAATCAAGACGCCATATTCGATATCATTCAGTTGCAATGGATCAGGATGAGCGCCGTGCGTGAGGTTTCCTGTTTTTGGTGAAAGTTTCTTGAGCCATGGAAACCGATCGGCAAAGGGGAAATACTCCCCAAAAGGTAAAAGAATGTTTTTGTCGTAAGTGTCCTGAATACGGCCTTCTGGATCGATCAGGAACGCGGTATTGTAACGCTCTCGTGAAGGAGATCCGGGTTCTATCTTCAACGCTCCAAATAAAAGGGGCTGTTTCAAGCGGACGTTAGTCTGAATGGGAATGCTCGTATGTGTTGCTGAAACAGGAAATGGATACCCGTTTTCCGGCCAGATGACGACGTCCACTCCCTGCTGCTGGATTTTTTGTGTCTGATCCCAGTGTTTGTTCAAGGCACTATCGGGTTCTCTGCGTCTTTCAGATACAGAAACATTGGCTTGTACGATTCCAACCTTGACGCTTCGTTCGGTTGCCTGAACCCTGCCATCGGTGGTCCTGATCGCATAAAATCCGTAGGCCAGATTGGATATAAAAAGTAAAGCGAAGACCGTGATCCCTCTTCGGGGAAAAGGGCGATCTCCTTTGGCTTTCCAGCTGATGATCTCGAAGAGAACTGCGTTCGAGAATGTGATGAGTCCGGAAAGTCCCAGCGGCCCCATGAAATCGAGGCTCTGGATGAGTAGGGGGTAACGATATTGCGAGTTGGAAAAATAAACAGGGAAAACGGCGGGCCAGATCCATTCAATCAACATGAACATGGGTCCAGCGATCATCCAGATGGGGATGCCTGTGAAACGCTTCAGAGCAAATGTTGCCACACCCCAGGCACCCAGTAACATTCCCATGAAGAGGCTCATAAATATCCATGCCGCAATTGCCAGTGTATGGGAAAATGAACCGAAGGTCTGGAGTACCTCGGTCATCCAATGATAACCGCTGAGATAGCTGATGAACCCAAACCACCACGCAATTCCTATGGCTTCTTTTTTACTGATCTGTTTGTCATCCAAAGCGATCAGAATGGGGGCCAGACATAACCAGGCCATCCACCATTGGCCAATCGCCACATGGGCACACCAATACATGATCCCTGCCAACGTACTAAGTCCCACGAGCTGAATTTTGGACATGTTATGATTTTTCAGGGCCATTCGTCAGGTGCTTGCGATGTGATTTTAAGTCGATTCATGGCATGGTTTGTCTTGGCTGTTTTTCAGGCTAAGGTTTTCCGGAACCAAAATCCACAGACAACCTGTGAGGTAATCATTTTCCAGGTCCATGGATCAGTCTCTGAATCCCCCTCGCTGAAAGATGGCAAAGAGGTCCATCAGGAAGCCAACAGCAAAATGTAAAAGTGCTCCGTGCAACCAGGTTTTGCTCTTGAGCGCTAGGTATCCGAGTACGGACCCAGCGACAATGGCTCCAAGTGTTTCAAGGATTGGTTTGCCAAAATGAATCATGCAGTAAGGCATGACCATGATGAGGATACTGTAATATCCAAAACGTTTGAACAGGGCAAAAAGTAGAAATCCTCGGAAAAATGCTTCAAGTGCAAAGAACTGCGTCCTGTAGCATAGCTGCCACGCAAAAAAATGATCCCATCCGTTGATTGCCATCGGATACAGGGGGTATTTTTGCTGAAATCCTTCCGTCAAACTGACAAGATACAAGATCGGTATTATGATGCAGAAAAGGAGCCAATATAATCGGCAATAGCCTGGTTTACCCCTAACGCGAAAGCCGTAATCTCGGATGGAATCCTTGAGCATGAACCAAATAAACAGGCATGGCACCAGCATGCGAAGAATGACAGCCATGATAGCCCAGTAAGCATAGCGCAAGATTTCTAGATATGGAGCTTCAGGGGAAATAGGCATGAATTCAGAGAGTGTTTCCAGCCTGTCACTCTTCAGAAAAGACGCTTTGCCATAGTAATGAAATATGACCAGAAGTATTGTTGCGAGGATGAATGTCTGCACATCTTGGGAGTTCCATCGAGGGCCTCCATTATTAAATTTCAAATCATGACTTAAGCTTTTCCGTAGGCTTTGCATAAATAATCATGTTGTATTTACCAGAGTTTCTAAATTATTTGAAGCATACTCTTTTGTCACAGTAAAACGGTAAATTCCATCAAAAAAATAAGAATAAGGTCCGGCAACATGAAGCTGGAAATTGTATCCCAACAGGCATTCAAGTCGAATGGGAGAGTAATTTTTGTCTTATAATTTGTTCAAGTAAGTACCATTGATGTTGATGGAGTAAGTTATAAAAAAAATATAAAAAACAATAAGTAATTAAATAAATTAAATTTACTAACCTTAAAGATAGGGCTGTTTAAGTATAAAATAGATACTTTTTTTTTTTGGGGAAAAAACATTTTTATGATTATGATAGGGAACCTTTAAATTATGAAAAATGCACCCTCTCCTCCGCCCGAAACAATTAGTCTGCCTGCCTTGGCGTCCTTTTTTATCGCTACATTGTCAGTCTTGCTCTGGAATGGATGCGATTCCAGTGGTCAGCCGGACAGCGGGGGGACAAGCGGTTCCTCTACTGATAATTCCGAGATCAGGGTGATCCTAAACCCATACCATCCTGAATCAATGGAAGGAAGAGAATGGTTTGAGCAGCCCTTTCTGACCTCTGAAACAATTAAATTAACTGCAGGGGATCATTATGACTCCCCGGGAGCGGTTGCTTGGCGAACCAAAAATGGAAACAATGGCGACTGGCCAGCCAAGGGCGGCTTGGAGACTCCGGGTGATTCGAATTGGGTTGGTGTTACGCCGGTCAAAACAATCTTTTACTCGCCCAACGATCCTGCCAGTTCGGGCGTAGACGGGTTGGGTGAAGAGGTAGATACCATTGATACGAATCGATCAGGTTTCTACACGATCGAATATAAAGTTGAGTATACATATTCTGTAGACCCCGAATTTGGTAGAGACACTGAGCTCGTGCGGGAAGGTGCAGCGACCAGAACTGTGATTGTCAAGGATCGGGTCCAGATTGCCACCTGGGGTTACACAGGAGAAGGAGGTCTCGGTGGCCCAAGCGACTCTGGTTATCGGGATGTTTGGGCTAGCCAATCTGCTTTTGCAGCCATCAAGAGGGATGGCAGTATTTTTACCTGGGGAGATTCGGATGGAGGCGGCGAAGGGCCTTCAGGCGAAGGTTTTGCTGATGTGTCTGCTCACAAATACGGGTTTATGGCCTGGTCATTCGACGACGATGGATTGATTGAGAATATCGTGACATGGGGCAATACCACTATTGTTCCAAGCAAACGGGTTGCTCCAACCCTCAAACCTTTTAAATCTCTAGATTTCAGGCCAGACATCGTAACATCGGATCGTGCATACGCCGCCATCAACAAAGATGGTACGATAAGCGCATGGGGGAGCAAAAATCACGGAGGTGAAGGCTCGCCCGACAATGACTCACATCTTCAGTCGGAACACTTAAAACGTTACACACAGCTCACGGCGACTAAGAGCGCCTTCGCGGCTTTAGACGATGAGGGTTTTGTTCGATCATGGGGGAATGCACGAAACGGAGGGGTTGGGTCTCCTACCGGTGGTGGTTTTGAAAGCATATTTGCCAACAGAAAAGCATTCGCGGCCATCAAGGTTGATGGCACCATTTCAGTTTGGGGAGATCCCAACAGTGGAGGTGAAGTTGGACCCGAAGACAAAGGCTACTTGTGGATCTTGGGTAATGATGCCGCTTTTGCTGCACTCAAGAATGGTGGATACATTTCCGCATGGGGTGACCGTTTTTTCGGAGGTGAAGGGGCTCCAACCGATGGTGGATACGTGTCTATCTATAAAACAGCTTCAGCCTTTGCTGCACTCAAGGAAGATGGAACTGTTTTCGTTTGGGGGGATTCCGACAGCGGTGGAGCAGAAGCTCCAACAGAAAAAATTGTAGGCTCTATTTATTCCACTCGACGCGCTTTTGCTGCGCGCACGCAGGACGGCAGAATAGTTACCTGGGGTGATGCGCTCTATGGGGGTAATTACGATTTTGATGCTCGAGGAACCTTGGACAAGATCGTTGCCAATGATGCGGCTTTTGCCGGCCTCACCAATGACGGGAAGGTATATGCATGGGGTGACCCATCATCTGGAGGCTCGCAGGATAATTTGCCGAGAGGCACAGGTTATCAGCGGATTGTTGCAACCCGAAGCGCTTTTGCAGCCATTCGGCCCGCTGACTTTAAGCCGCAGTCTTTCACGTTGAAGTCAAATCATGGCTTGAAAGGTAATGATCACCAAAGAACCACAAAGAACGTATCCAGCATTGATTCTTCTCTGGGTAATGATCCCTTGTCGGTGAAAGGTTTGAACGGAGCCATGCAGCCACTTCAGCAGGTGGTTCTGCAGCCTGATGATGCGTTCGAGACGCTCTATTCCAATACCGCTGACCCCCTGAACGGTATTGTGGATGAGGATAGCCGTGAGATGGGAGATGAAATCATCCTTTCCGACAGAAACGATCCCACTGTCAACCAATTTTTATTGGAGTATTACTCGGATACTTCCAAAGGTGCGTTTGTGATACGCCTTCGCGCCAATGACGGGGACTTCATCCCGGACGTTGGCAAAATGCCTGGCTCCATTCTTTACGAGAGTCCCTCAATCCAGGTGGAAGAGGGCTACAACACCACCATTGTCAACATGGATGTGGTGATTCCCGGAGGGCGACTCACCTACACCGTTGAATTTACCGGTCTTTCCGAAGGGCAGAAGGCGGGGCTTGTCCTAAGAGATCCACCATCCATAGGTAGCAGCTACAGCGACTACTGGGTCAATGATGGTGGTTGGGTTACGAGATTGCTCAACGGAATCAAAGCTAACTTTGCTGCCAGATTAATTTATGGTCAGGACACCCAGCCTCCCATAATTGCGCTCGAAGGTGAAGCGCAGGTTACCACTGAACAGGGCGCAACCTACCAGGACGTGGGTGCCACAGCTGTGGATCATGTCGATGGTGATCTGAGCAATAAGATCGTCACAGAAAATCCGGTGGATGTGGAGGTGCCGGGCACTTATATCATTACCTACAATGTGACTGATCAGGCGGGTAATGCTGCCATTGAGCTGACCCGTACGGTGACCGTCGTACCCATGGTGGTGGTTGATGAGGTTGCTCCTGAAATCGCTTTGATAGGAGAAGTGCAGATCAGATTGGAACAGGGCGCTACTTATACTGATGAAGGAGCGACAGCCGAGGATGACATCGATGGTGATTTGAGCGATAAGATCATCACAGAAAATCCGGTGGATGTGGATACACCGGGTATTTATACCATTACCTACAAAGTGACTGATCAGGCGGGTAATGCTGCCATTGAGCTGACCCGTACGGTGACCGTCATACCCATGGTGGTGGTCGATGAGGTTGCTCCTGAAATCGCTTTGATAGGAGAAGCGCAGATCAGATTGGAACAGGGCGCTACTTATACTGATGAAGGAGCGACAGCCGAGGATGACATCGATGGTGATCTGAGCGATCTGATCCTCACAGAGAATTCAGTGGATGTGGATGTGCCGGGCACTTATATCATTACCTACAATGTGACTGATCAGGCGGGTAATCCTGCCATTGAGCAAACCCGCAGGGTGGTCGTTATTGCCGGGGCGGTGGCAGATGTAATCCCTCCTGAAATATCTCTAGAGGGAGATACCGAGATTCTCTTGCCTTATGGAATGGCATATAATGAACAAGGTGCCAAAGCAGTCGACGATGTTGACGGAGAGCTGGATGTTACGATCGAGGGGGAAGTGGATGTGAATGTCATTGGTGATTATGAGGTTACTTACACGGCTTCAGATGCTGCTGACAACACTACTACTCTGATCAGAACGGTATCCGTGTCTCTGGGGCTTCGCCCTGGAGATGTCTATTTCTTATGGAACGAAGACAAGCACAAACCCGCTGATGGATCCAAAAACAGCGGAGGATCCCAGCTGGAACTCGAAGTCCTTCGTTTGACTGTTGAGAACGAACAAAACGTCATTGTGGAGTCTTTCAAAGACACCTCCCAAAGCACTGTGATTAATCCACCCATTCCCCTGACTGGACTTCAGGCCGCCTCAAGCGGAAGAGTATTGGAATCGTCAGTCAAGGATCAGTCCGGAATTCTTTTTGGCTACTTACCTTTTTCCAAAATATCCGCAAAAGTTGCCTTCAGCAGCGACTCCTTATCGGAGTTTTACTTGGATGTGGGCTTTAATGCCATGGAGCTTGCCGGGGACCTTGAGGAAGCCATCCTGCGATCAGTGGAAGATAACCCAAACAAACTCAGACATGATGTTGCAACGGGCCTGACCCATGTGCAGTTGGGACCTTTTTCAAGAGGAAGTATTCCCGTGGGTGGCGCTGAATATCAGCAGATTGTTGAAGATGATTCCGACTCTGAAAGTGGCATCTCATTGGGATACCGCAACCGACGCCTTTCGGTTACTTCGGCAGACGAGCTTGTCTTCAAAACGTACAAAGATGAGGCAGGAGAGGTTCTGAGCTTATCGAATACTTCGATTGTCCTGCGCGAAATTCAGGCTACTTCCAATCCCTATATTTACACGACATCTCTTCAGGAGGATGTTGGTCGTATTTTTGACATGCCCTATAAAGCACTCAAGGGCCAAGTGAGTTTCAGCGATGATTATGTTTCAGCAAATCTGGATATCGGCTTTTCCATCGACGGCAACGATTCAAATATCAGGTTGTTCGCCGAGACTTTTGAAGATGTCACCTATGACGACTCCCAAGGAATGATGCATGTCGTATTTGGAACGCTGAATCGTATTCAGCAGGCTGTCAAAGAGCAAAATGATCTTCTTCTGAATGCATTTCCTTCCTTTGCAAGGGCCAGTGAAGACGGCGTGCAGATCGAGGGTAGACTGAGTGTTGAAGGAGGAGGGGACGCGATTTTGCTCTATAGCCTGAAGTCACCTGTCCAGGGCCTTTCTCTAGATGCGGATGGAAATTATCGATTTAAAGCTGACGGACATGTCTACCAGTCACTGGAAGAGGGGGAAACACTGGATGTGATTGCGGAATGGCAAGTCAACGCGGAGGGAACACTGGCTGTTGCAAGCAGTATACTCACGATCACAGTCGAGGGAGAAGCGGATGTATCAACCGTGATTATGCCTGAGACGGTTTTGACAGTATTTCAGGGAGATGCTCCCATCTCGGGAACACTGAACGGACCTGCGACTGGTAATTCGATCTACCGTTTGATAGGGGATATCCCGGGATTAAGCCTGAATGGGGATGGAAACTATCTTTTTGATCCAGGGCTTCCTGAATACGACACTCTTGACATTGGGAAATCCCTTGAAATGAGTGCGGATTGGCGCGCAATCATTCCTCTGGCTGAAGGCAACAAGGATTACATTGGCGCAATCAAGGTGAGTGTCGCTGCGAAAAACCGTTTCTTTACCTTTGAGGATTCTGGTGAAAACTCACTCCAAATCACTGCCTGCAATCGTGCGGCTTCCGGCTATGTTCGGATACCATCGACTTTCGGCGGAAAGAAAGTGACGGCCATTGGCATGCGAGCCTTTGAGCGATGCGAGGATATTACTGGCATAGAGCTCCCCGAAAGTCTGATCACCATTGGTGAATACGCCTTTGAGGGATGTCACAGTTTGTCGGCGATTACCATCCCAAGCAGAGTTGAGACCATCGGGCGCATGGCCTTTTCAAGATGCAACAAGCTCAGGAACGTGACTATCGGAGAGGGACTTGAACAGCTCAATGACATGGTTTTCAACCGGTGTGCCCTACTGCAAAGCATCAACTTCAGTGGTAGTAGCGTCGCACCACTATTGGAGGATGGTGACTCGCCATTCAATCTCGTTCATAGGGATGCCAAGGTTTACATTGGTTCAGGGTGCACGGGCTTTGGCTCTAGCTATGGCGGACTTCCCGTCGAATGTCCAACCTGTAAAATTCAGCTCGGTGGATCCCTAGTTACGAATTTGTTGCGCCAGTTCTTCGGTACGCTGTTTGATGGTCCCATTGCGAATGCCATTGTCTTTTTTGATGCCAATCTCAACAACAAGCTAGATGATGGAGAGCCCTTCACCTCCTCCAATGGGCGGGGCGATTACATTTTGGATATTCCGTTTGAAACCTATGACACCAACCAAAACGGTATCCTCGAGATTTCGGAGGGGATTATCATAGCTCAAGGGGGAACAGACACAGCGACTGGGTTGCCTCTCGCTACGCATTTGACTGCGCCTGCAGATTCGAAAGTTGTGAATCCTCTGACCACCCTTGTTACTCGCGTGATGCAGAAAAACCCTGACTTTAGTGCGAACACGGCTGCGGATATGGTTGCTTATTCTCTTGATTTGCCTTCGGATGTGGATGTTTTGACTTTTGATGCTTTCGACGAAGCAGCCGAGCAAAATCCGGATGCAAGAAGAGTGATCACTGCCAATGCCAAGGTGCAGGATATTCTCCTTCAGACTGGAAATCTCATCAGCGGGGCAACGAATGATGAGGTGCAAGCTGGGGCCGATGCCATGATCAATGCGATGGTGGATCAGGTGGTCGAAGACCAGACCCTTGATTTGGATGGAAGTGAATCGCTGGAGAACCTAATTGTTAGTGCCTCTCTGGAAACTGGGGCGGATCTGTCGGAAGATCAATTGCAAGGTGCCGTGGCTATCATGGAGGCTTCCAGTCAGGCCAAGCAGGATCTCACCCAGAGCCTTTCTTCAGTCACCGAACTTGCGTCAGAGGTTTCCCGTATTCAGGCCGTTTCTCAATCTGTGACTGCGGATGGACTCAAAGCGTTCGGTTTGGATGGTAATCTCGTTGATGAAATTGTTCTGGGAAATGTCGGAGAAGCCCTTCAAGAACAGGTTTCCTCGGAAGTGGTTGGCGATCTTTTCAACGCCCTACCAAGTCCGGCAAGCCTTGCTTTTGAATATGGGGAATACACGGTCATGGAGGATGGCAGCCAGCCGAGTGTGGCCACCATATATCGCACTGGTGAGCACGCTGTTCGTGTGGATCTGATGTTGAAGTTGGTTGAAGGATCGGCAAGTGAGGGGAACGATTTCAAGGGGCAAAACATCGTTGTGAACTTCGAGGCATTCGAATTGCGCAAGAACATCGATCTTCGTGCATTGATGATCGATGATCTGCTGCCTGAGAGGGATGAAACCTTCACGATGCAGCTTGAGCTTCTTGATTTTTCAGGGGAACCGGGATCTTCTGTTGCCATTCTTGGAGACAATGCTTCCGCGACTGTGAGCATTATCAGCGATGAAGCTGCCAATCAGCCGCCATCCGTCAGCAATATCGATGATCTGTCCCTCAGTGAGGGCGCAGAAAAAATAAGCGTCGATTTCAGCGTTATTGATACGGACACTCCCTTGAATCAGATCACTGTAAAGGCCAGCACCTCAAATCCATTCCTGATTTCAGAGCTGGTTGTCGAGGGGGTGGCAGGTGAGCAGGGCGCATCGCAGTGGGTATTGGTTTTGACAACGGTTGCCAATCAGTTCGGGGAAGGCTCGATCAGTATCGAAATCAATGATGGGTATCAGATCGTTTCAACCAGTTTCAATGTCACGGTGAGTGCGGTGAATAATGCGCCTGAAATCAGTGGCATCCCTTCCATGATTGAAGCCGAAGGGAAAAGAGTGGTCGTTCCCTTCGAGGTAAGCGATGACCAGACATCTGCGGGTAACTTGTTTATCTACCTCACAGCACAGCCACTGGATTACATCCTGAAGGGTCACGTGCTTGTTGTCGGTAACGGGGCTCAGCGGGAACTTATTCTCAACAACAGCGGCAATGCCGAAGGCACGGGGCAGTTCAGCGTGGTAGTCACCGATGCCGATGGCAAAACAGCCAGTCAGGCATTTCAGGCGGATTTTGGAGGGGATCTCCCAGTAACGGCTGCTCCTGAACTCAAGCTCAATGCAAGTGATCCCTCTAATCTCATACTGAGCTGGGAGGGGGACGCTGTCTTGTTGTTCACTGACGATCTGTCCGCAGGTTTTGAAGTAATCCAAGGAGCGACAAGTCCCCATACCATCAAAACGGTAGACCAAGGCTTCTACCTTCTCAGGGCAGTACCTTGATTGACCCGCGAGAAGGAATCTCAAAAAAGTTTTTATCTGCCAAGGGCTGGTTAAACAAACAGGTGCGATCCCCGATGGAATCGCACCTGCCAGTGGTGTTGATGATTGAGGAACTGATGGTAACTCAAAAATTACTGCCCATGAGGAATGATTTATTTCCAGATCAATGCGGCATCGATACTCACCTTGGATGCCTCCTGCTTGTTGAGGCCTATTTGTTCAAGTAGAAGTCTGCTGACTGCAATGACAGAGCCAAGCTCAGTAGCGTCCTCAGCATCACAACCGACACGCTCAAGCAGCGCGGCTGTGAGCGTGCTCATGGCTTCAATGACAGCCACGTCCTGCTCAGTCAGGCCATCTTTAAGCCATTGCTTCCCTGATTCCATGGCGTCTGCGGAGATTTCCTTGATTTTCAAGGCCCCGATCGTCAAGGACTTTGATTCCCGATCAGTCAAACCTGCAGCAAGAACCAGCTCGTTGAGTTGATCGTGTGTGGGTGTCCAGTCGACATGTTTGTCTTTTTTCTCAGGAGAGTGACCTGGCTCAGTGGGCTTCATGCCTTCGGCATGCAAGGGTGATCCCATGGGTGTTGGCTTGATGCCATGAGGGAACTCAGGCTTGTTGGTGTCAGGCTTGGTCCGCCCTGGTTTCTCATGACGTTTGTTGTCTCCCTTGTCATCGTCGTGAGGCTTTTTGTCCGTGTGTGGCTCCTTGATCGAAACCACAAGGCCATCCACAACCGTTTTTCCTGAGGGATCATTCAAAACGACAACATCAGGATCCTGAGGGTCCGGATTGCCGGCGGGAGGATTGACTTCTCTGGCGGCATAGATGATGTCATCCATGGCAAAGATATCTCTGCGGCCGGGATCACCGTCTTCCAGGTTCTCGGAGAACTTCACTGCCTTGATCCAGCAGTCTTTCTGCTCCACATCGGATACGACATATCCGAGGAACTGGATACCACCCACATCCCGTGGACCAACTACCAGGTCGGAGGTGCGTGTTTCGACAATGCCATCGGCACGCAGGATATTCAACTCGATCTGACGTTTGCCTTCTTCAAGTCCCATGACATACATGCCTACAGCTGCTACGGGGCGTTTGAATTCCATTTTCATGCCTCCTTCATGTTTCTCACTGGGCATGACTTCCAGGAAATGATTTCCGGAAGAAGTAGTATTGATGCCCCGGTCGGTATCATTGTTCGCATCCATGTCACCGATTCCGGGCTCATCGGGCCCACCCCAGTGGCCATTGTTTTGGAGCATGAACAGGACCTTGTTATCAGCTCCCGTGTATTCCACCATCCCCCTGGCTGTTCCGGCGGAGGGGCTGCCCGTGGCTCCCAGAGCTGGCGATGTATAGGCGCCACCGGCATAGGGGGCCCCAGTACCGGCAAACAGGTCACCTGTTCCCACGACCGGACTCCAGCCATTGGGCTTGTCAAACGTGATCATCTGATGGTCCATTCCCATGCTGTGGACACGGCTGATGAAGAGATGCTGAGCATTTTCAGCCGAGGGGTAAGTCCAGCCTGTGGCTAGAGGATGTGGACTGCCGCCATGACCTGGTCCATCGACATGCGCGGTGTAAAGATCGAGTTCACATTCAGGATTGACCGGTACTTCTTTCTGACAGATGTGGTCGATCCAGAGTTCCTGACCTCCCAGTGTGAATTGATCGATGGAGACTCCATGGATGAGCAATTGTCCTTTGTCATTTCCCAATCCACCGTAGGCTACCTCAAGGGTAGCACCTCCAAGAACAGTGCCATGCAAATCCATGAAATTGGCAACATTGGACTGCACTCCGTTGACGGAAACGTTGATATTTCCCCCGTATTCACCGAAGAGGATAGAGATGCTGGAGGGTGCTGGGCCCAGTGGTTCGAAGGATAAATTGATGTTGTTCACCTGGACTTCATGTCCCACGTGTCCAGCGTGACCATCGTGACCAATACTAGCATGACCACTGCTGGTCGAAATACCTGAAGCGTATTGGAAGTCGACGGCAGACACCTTGAACCCGTAAGTGCCGGAGGTGTTCCATGCCGTGAAATGATCCCCCACGGTGTATGTTGCCCCGAAAGGCACATCCTCGAATTCCACGCAATCACCTCGTGGGGCAACAGGATCAACAGGGTCAATAGGGTCAATAGGGTCGATAGGGTCAATAGGGTCAATAGGGTCAATAGGGTCGATAGGATTGAGGTTTTCCAGGATACCATAAGGAGCATCGGCTTTGTCGGGCTTGGGGTGGTAGATGGGTTCAATTATCCCCTGAGGGCTATCCTGATTCGGCAGGTCGTGTGGTTTGGAGATATCGTGAAGTTTTTTGCTCTCGAAATCATCGACTGGTTTCACATGGTTACCGATCTCCTTTTGGTATCTGGCCCTTGAGGGGCGTTTGACCTCCTTGGTTAGGTTGGAGACTCGACTTGAAGCATTGCTTTTTGTGGGTTGCGGCTTATGCAAACGCTGAGCTTCGAGCGTGTATTGAGACAAAGTAATGGCTGCCAAAAGAGTCACAGCTGTTTTTTTGATGATGTGTTTATGTTTCATGGCTTTTATCTTTCTGTTGCTTTCAACAAAATTGATAGAGCCATTTTCGGACCATTATCATTTTCGAGAATGAAGGCATGCCACAGGCGAGGCAGAAACTGTCTGTCGCTCTACTTGGGTAGCCATGCCCGCATTGATTCGGAGTAGTCAGCGATTCAGGCAGGAGACTTGCATGCCAGTTCAGCGTATCCCGAAGACTCTGTTATAAAAAACGCTTGGAATTATAGTGGACAGTGAAGTCGTTTGATGAAATTCTAAAAAACGTAACCCTTTGTTGTTTCGATACAAACCGAAATATGTGTCGCCATAGTTGGTGGGGGAAACACCACGCAGCCATAAAAGATTAAACTGATTTCTACTCAATGAACGAACATATCCCGAATACAATTCGTGATGGGCTGACAACGCTCGTCGAAAACCTTGATACAACTTGTGGTAGCGACTTGGTTTCCGTTGTTCTCTATGACGGTTTGGTCAAGAATACGCAAATCAAGGAAACAGATACCATCAAGGTGATGCTGGTCATGGAGAATATTGACACGGGTATCCTGGATCAACTTGCCCAGGTTTTTTCATCCTTTTCGCTCAAGGATCAACTTCAACCCCTGGTGTTGAGTGAGGCAGACCTTCGTTCTTCCACTGATGTTTTCCCCATCAAATTTCTGGACATGCAGCAGGATCACGAAATCCTGCATGGAAAAGACATACTGAAGGATCTTGCCATTGAGCGTGAGCACTTGCAGCTGCGCTGTGAACAGGAAATCAAGAACCTGATGCTGCGCTTGAGGAAATCCTATCTCATGGGGCTTGACCAAAAAGGA
>Ga0315322_10000894_pt1 | contig 22789 bp, 20 predicted proteins | sample M110021515metaG_FD_203461 | JGI IMG/M metagenome (GOLD analysis project Ga0315322, IMG submission 203461) | Ammonia-oxidizing marine archaeal communities from Monterey Bay, California, United States - M1 100m 21515 | ecosystem: Environmental > Aquatic > Marine > Intertidal zone | place: USA...
CTAACATATAAAAATCCTACGCCTTTGGGCCCGTGAAACTTGTGCGCTGCGCAGGTAATGAAATCTATCGGGAGTTCTTGTAAATCAAATGCATAATGCCCCATAGTTTGCACCGTGTCAGAATGAAACAAAGCGCCATGTGCTTTACAAATGGTTCCTATTTCTTTTAAATCAATCAAAGTACCTATTTCATTGTTCGCATGCATCAGCGATACAATGGTTGATATATCTTCTTTTAACAATAGCGCAAGATGGTCTGATTTGGGTCGTCCAACTTCATCTAAATCTAAATACTCTACAACCACACCAAATTGCTGCTTAAGAAGCTCTGCAGATTCAATTACGGCCTTGTGCTCTGTTGGTGATGTAATGATTCTTTTTACTCCCAAATCTCTTACAGCACATTTTAAGGCCATGTTATCTGCCTCTGTACCACCGGAGGTAAAATACAATTCTGATGGCTGGCAATTAATGTGACTAGCAATGGACTTCCTTGCCTTTTCAATCGCCGTTTTGGTTTTTCTTCCAAAAGCATGTGTGGAGGATGGATTTCCGAAATTCTCTTTCATGAATGGAAGCATCGCTTCCAATACTTCCGGATCCATTGGCGTGGTAGCCGCATTATCGAGGTAAACTTTCATTGTGCTAAGTTAAAAGACAAAAGTAAGAACATCACAACAAGAATGTACAATCAAACGAAACAAATTATTTGGAACCCTATTAGTAGCTAATCCCTGGACTCTAAACACAATAAACAGTTTTGCAAATAACTTATATTAAATCATTTATGTCTTTCTTTATTCGGTCCGCCAGCTCATTCGCTTTTTCAATTGTACTACTCTCAGAATAGATTCTAATGATTGGTTCGGTATTCGATTTTCGCAAATGCACCCATTCGGAGTCAAATTCAATTTTCACTCCATCCGTATCATTTACAGGCAGGTGTGCATACTTTGATTTCATGCTCAGCAAAATTTTGTCAACATCAATTTGAGGTGTTAGCTGAATCTTGTTTTTTGAAATGTGGTATTCGGGATAGCTCGCTTTTAGTTCAGAACACGACTTACCGGATGTTGCCAAATGCGAAAGAAAAAAAGCAATGCCGACCAGTGCATCTCTGCCGTAATGGAGCCCGGGGTAAATTACTCCTCCGTTACCCTCACCGCCTATGATGGCATCAGTAGCCTTCATTTGGTCCACTACATTAACTTCGCCCACGGCAGATGCTGAGTAAGATCCACCGTGCTTTTCCGTTACATCTCTCAAAGCTCGGGTTGATGACATATTAGAAACTGTATTGCCAGGAGTTTGAGATAATATATAATCTGCAACTGCAACCAAGGTGTACTCCTCTCCAAACATACTTCCATCTTCACACACCATGGCCAAGCGATCAACATCAGGATCAACAACAAATCCAACATCGGCACCTTCAGATCTTATTTTGTCTGCGATTGCAGTTAAATTTTCAGGCAAAGGCTCTGGATTGTGCGGAAAATTCCCTGTTGGTTCACAATATAATTCAATAATATTTTCAACCCCTAGCGCTTTTAAAAGTGCTGGAATAAAAATCCCTCCCGTGGAATTGACACAATCACAAACCACTTTAAAATTTGCTTCACGAATAGCCTCAATGTTCACTCCATCCAACCCTAATACTGCATCTATGTGCTTTTGCATGTACGTATTATTTTCCTCTAACGATCCTAATTCGTCTACACGTACAAAAGAATAACGATCACTTTCCGCATTTCCCAAAACAATTGCACCTTCTTCAGCCGAAATAAATTCTCCTTTATCATTTAGCAGCTTCAATGCATTCCATTCTTTCGGATTATGACTTGCCGTTAAAATAATACCACCATCTGCTCCCTCCATAGGCACAGCCACTTCCACTGTTGGCGTCGTCGACAAACCAACGTCAATCACATCAATCCCCAAGCCTTGCAGGGTAGCCGTAACAAGCTGATTTAGCATTGGTCCAGAAATCCTAGCATCTCGACCGACAACTACTTTCACTTTACTTTTTGAAGAATTACCTTTCAGCCAAGTACCATAGGCTGCCGAAAATTTCACGGCATCTAAGGGAGTCAACCCTTCGCCAACTGCACCTCCGATAGTTCCTCTGATCCCAGAAATAGATTTAATTAATGTCATTGAATGTTGAATATGTTCGGGACAAATATACTATTCTAGCGATTTAATAAACACAAAATATTTTTGAAAAGGAATAGAATAAAATTGCACAAAACACTGTTAGTTTCTTTGTGAATAAGCTAATCATTTTAGCATGATTAACAAGGTAATATTGCTATCTTTGTAACTAGAGTTGGAGCCTATGTATGAGGAACAGGGAAGTTTTTTTGAGGAGGATTACAATGGTCATGTCGAACGTTTTGAAGAAATGCTCAAAAAGAACGAGTCCTACTTCTTCGACGTAGATGTTTTTGAATACCTCGCGGAACACTATCTTGAAGATGGCAATTTAAGTTTGGCGCTCAAAGCACTTGAAATTGGAATCTCTCAACATCCGAGCTCTGCCATCATTATTTTAAGGAAAGCCCAGCTCCACACATCCACAGGTCGAATCCGATCAGGTCACGAGTTACTCAATCATGCCGAAGCACTTGACCCTGAAAATGATGAAATTTATTTAACAAGAGCGAGCTTATTTAGCCAAGAACACAAGCACGAAGAGGCCATCAAGAATTATTTAATTGCCATTGATCTAGCTGATCCAGAAACTTTGGACGAGTTGTATTTGGATTTGGCTTTTGAATATGAAAATATAGAGAATTATGACCAAGCGATTAAGGCCTTAAAAAACGCCTTGAGCATAAATCCTGACAATGAAGGCTCGTTATATGAAATAGGTTACTGCTATGAACAAGGAAACAAACTAGAAGCGTGTGTTTCATTTTGCAAAGAATTCTTAGACGGTCACCCCTATTCTTTTACAGCGTGGTACATTATGGGGAATGCCTTTAGCCGTATGGAAAAATACGATCAAGCCATCACCTCCTATGATTATTGCGTAGTGATTAAAGAAGGTTTTTCATCGGCTTATTTCAATCAGGCTAATTGTCATGTTCAATTGGAACAATACGATGAGGCCGTTTCTCTCTATCTCAAAACATTTGACTACGAAACTCCTCAGGCGATCACCCACGTTTACATTGCCGAATGCTTTGAAAAATTAAACAACAACGAAAAAGCACTTTCACACTACAACAAAGCAATTGAGTTAGATTCGGAATTGAGTGATGCTTGGTTCGGCAAAGCCATTGTAAAAGACAGAATGGAAAAAACGGCAGAAAGTGTTGACCTCCTTTTAAATGCAATAAAGCTAGACGAAAAAAATGCAGAATATTGGCATGTACTTGGTGAAGCATTTGAAAAACTGGATCGCCATGATGAAGCACTTAATTGCTACGAAAAAGTAGTCGATATTGAACCGGAAAACGTGGAAGCCTGGCTTGACTTAAGCAACGTACTTACCGAAATTGATTCAATCGAAAAAGCGACCGAAGTAATTCACCGCGCATTGAGTTTCAACAAGAATAACGAAGAATTAATGTACCGACTTGTTGCTTATTTGCTCCAGATTGGCAAAGATAAAAAAGCCCAAGACCAGCTTCAAGAAGCGCTTACTAAGAATTACGATGCGCATGAGAAATTATTCAACTATTTTCCTGAAGCAAAGAATTTCAATGAGGTATTAAAACTTATTGAGTCATTCAAAAACTAGCATGAATTTTAAATTAACACACATCCCAAAACGCCCAGAGAAGCCCAGAGAGAAAGGCCTCACCATGGTCATGGATAAGGGTTTAAGCTTACGCCAGGCAGAAGATCTAATAAGCAGCTCTAAAGAGCAAATCGATTTGCTTAAACTTGGATTTGGAACCTCATTTGTAACGAACAATCTTGCCGAGAAAATAAAACTTTATCAATCTGCCAACATAGAAGTTTATCCTGGAGGCACACTATTTGAAGCCTTTATTGCACGAAAAAAATTCAGAGATTTCAGAAAATTTTTGGATCAGTATAATTTAGACATGTGTGAAGTTTCTGATGGTTCGATTGTATTAGACCATAAAGAAAAGTGTGAATTCATTTCAAAATTAGCCAAATCCAAAACAGTGCTGAGCGAGGTAGGGTCGAAAGAACAAGGTATTTTAATCAGCCCGAGCAAATGGATTAAAATGATGCAAAACGAACTCGAAGCAGGCTCATGGAAAGTCATTGCAGAAGGCCGAGAAAGTGGATCTGTAGGTATTTTTAGACCAAACGGATCACCCCACACGATTTTAATTAATAAAATAATTGCTAAAATTGATGCTGACAAAATACTTTGGGAAGCACCTGGGAAAAAGCAACAAGTTTGGTTCATCAATCTGTTTGGGGCGAATGTAAATCTAGGAAACATCGCACCAAATGACGTCATTCCTTTAGAATGCTTGCGGCTAGGTCTAAGAGGTGATACATTTTTCAACTACTTACCCGACAACATTATAGACGACCTTCAAAATCCTGAAGGAGATTTGGCGAAAGCAAGAAAAGTTGTCAAAAATTCTAACTGATGAAGTGTATATCTGTACAGGAACTGAATAATTGGAGAACAAACGAACATCCACATCAGCTAATTGACATTAGAGAAGAGCATGAAATTGATATTGTTCACATTGATGGTGAGCGAATTAAAATGGCTGAAATACTCGACAATTTAGATAAAATCAAAAAAGACATTGATGTCATTATTCATTGCAGAAGCGGAGCCAGAAGCGGAGCAGTTGTACTTGAGTTAAGTAGACTTGGCTACAACAACGTACACAACTTAACAGGTGGAATTCTCGCTTGGGCTAATGAGATTGATTTGTCTTTACAATCTTACTAATGAAAAATGTAAAAACGCACCTAACTGTCTTTTTTAAAGGCATTGCCATGGGGGCAGCTGATGTTGTGCCGGGCGTTTCCGGGGGAACCATCGCCTTTATAACGGGAATTTACGAAACCCTTTTGGACTCAATTAACGGCATCAACTTAGGCCTATTAAAAATTCTAAAAAAGGAAGGAATCGCGGCCGCGTGGAAAAGTTTTAATGGCAATTTTTTAGTCGCCCTGTTTGCGGGGATAGGCATTAGCCTTTTAGGATTAGCCCAAGCCATTGAATGGCTACTAGAAAGCGAACCGATTAAGCTTTGGGCATTTTTTTTCGGACTTGTACTCGCAAGCATTATATACATTGGAAGGCAATTGGAAAAATGGGGCTTCGGAGTAGTTTTATGCCTTTTAATAGGAACAGCTGCTGCTTACACCGTCACAATACTACCCCCATTTGGAAGTTCGGACGAACCGTGGTATTTATTTATTTGCGGAATGATCGCGATTTGTGCCATGATTTTACCAGGCATTTCCGGAAGCTTTATCCTTCTTATACTTGGAGCGTATCAACCTGTAATTGAAGCCCTGTCTGAAAGAAACTTCACCCTTCTTGCAGTTGTAGCCGCAGGATGTGTTGTAGGCCTACTTTCATTTTCCAAATTATTAAAATGGCTATTTGTCAAATTTAAAAACTTAACAATCGCAGTTTTAACGGGATTTTTAATTGGCTCCTTAAATAAAATTTGGCCTTGGAAAAAAGTTGAACAAGTGTTTGTAAAGCATGCAGGCACTGACGATGAAAAGATTCAGTCAGTTATGGAAATAAGCGTGTTACCAAACTCAGAATACGGGACAATTGCAACGTACAACAAAAGTGGCGAAGTGCTTACCTACTCTAATCAAGACCCTCAGCTGCTATGGGCGTTAGTATTAATTATTGCCGGCTTCAGTATTATTTTTATTATGGAATTTGTTGCCAATAAATTGAAAAAAAATGCCTAGGCGCACCTACGGCCTAATTGGTAAATCATTGTCTCATTCTTTCTCTAAAGATTACTTTACTCAAAAATTCGATTCACTCAACTTACCACACAAGTACTTTAATTTTGAGCTTAACTCAATCCATGAAATAATGGATTTAATTGAAACGCAAAAAGATTTAAGAGGCCTGAATGTCACCATCCCATTTAAAGAATCAATCATACCACATCTTGATGAAATTGACCCAATTGCAGCGCAAATTGGAGCAGTTAATACCGTTTCAATAACAGAAGGAAAACTAAAAGGATTCAACACAGATGCATTTGGCTTCAAGCAACTGATCAAACCTTTCTTTAAAGGACACCACGAACGAGCGCTTATTTTGGGCAGCGGTGGCGCTTCCAAAGCAGTAAGGTTTGTGTTAGAAAATCTTGGCGTGGAATGCAATACCGTTTCTAGAAACCCGGACACGACACAGCTTAATTACAATCAACTAAACAATCATGTTCTAAATGCCCACTTACTCATTGTAAATACAACGCCACTGGGAATGTTCCCGACCATTAATGCTTGTCCGAATATACCGTATGACCTACTTACTGAACGACATTTATTGATTGATTTGATTTACAACCCAAGCAAAACAGCATTTATGCAAAAAGGGGAACTCAGAAATGCGACGGTAATAAACGGCACAACCATGCTGCATCAGCAAGCAGAAAGATCTTGGTCTATCTGGCAATAGAACAATAATTAAAGCGCAATATGAATTATTGCGCTTTAATTGTATTACCACCATCTATTTGGCCTAATTTTAACTTGAAGCAACAGCAGCATGCAGTACTTCATCGATTTCGTTATTCACGATATCCATTTGCTTTTTATTCAAATCAAAATAATTCCCATTACGATCCAGCCAAATAAATGCTGAAGGAAAATCCATTATATCCTGAATTGACTTTAATTCGTGATAATTAATTAATGAAAACATTTGAACTGTAAGCACTAATGTCGGGGCTTCAACTAGGGCATCCCTTAGTTTTATCGCTGATAATGCAATCCGCTTAGTATAATGATTGATTGCTTCAAATTCCAGTACTACATCAATGTCTAGAGGTATTTTATACTCAAATTTTCCATCCGTCGCGTATTGAGAAACCAACAACTTGCTATTATGATAAACGTTCATTTTAAAATGCTTCACATTGTCGTATTCATTGACTACATGACCTTTTATATGGACGCTTTTTTCGTGAATAATTTTTGAAGCATGAACTATTGCAGGCATTAATGAAGCAAGTAACAAAGCAAAAGATAAAGTGTATCGATTTTTCATAATATCAGGATTTAAGGGTTAATTGGCTTGTATTAAGTTTACCTATACAAGGAGCACTTTGTTATTGATTCTTTCCGAAATAGACATTTCATTTTCCGAAAAATGAAAAGAAAAAAGGCCGTCAATTTGACGGCCCTAACTTAAAAAACAAATTAATTGAAAAACAATGTTTTGGTCTAGACGAAAATCGTATTTGCCAAAACGAAGGTGTCGCTATATTCCCATTCACTGGGCCATATAGTTACATTTGTTTACTTGTTGCGACGGCATTACCACTCAATTACAGCCAATTTACTGTCGCTGTAATTAATATTTGGTAATAATTTAACGATCTCGTCGTGGATCACCTTGCTAAACGCTTCATTCTTATCATAATGCACACCAGCCCTATCGTAAGTCACAAATGCCGAAGGGAAATCTAACATGTCTTCTACAGCAGATAGCTGTGGGTATTCCTCCCTCGAAAGAACAGACATCTGCAATGTCAATACTGGTCCATCTCCTAATCGAGCCTTCGAATTAGAACTAACGGCAATTCTTTTGGTATAATAGCCCTCGGCCTTAATCTCAATCATGACGTCTGAATTGTAGGGAACAGTATACCTAAATTTGCCATTTTCTGCATGATATGTGTAAATCATTTTACCGTGCTCCATCACATTCAGTTCATAGGTTTTCAGTTTACCCTCAAGCCCTACAACCTCTCCTTTGATAGTAAGTTGTAGCGAACTCAAATCAGTCATATTACCCTGACAAACGACAGGCACTGTTGAGATTAATACAAAAACGGCTATAATGAAACTTACGATTAGATTTTTCATACTACGGAATCTTGTTAGCTACTCACACTACATACATTTATTTTGTAGTGCACGAACTAATTGCAAGCATCAGACCTCGTTATCTAATGTGCTGGAAACATGACAACTATGAATATCGTAAATGTAGCGTTATTCCCAAAATGGGAACACTATTCCACAAAAGGAATACGTTTCACATAATGAAACAAGCAAGATTTACCCTGATATTAATCCCCATTTCTTGACTGAAAAATCTAAATTTTTCTGAAGCAGCTGTATCATTTGAATATAATCCCTTCTTAAAAATTTTAACGCGTCTCTTTTCCTTACATAATATGGAAATGGCTTCTCTAACTGCACAAAATCACTATCCAAAACACTTATTCCTGACTGATGAGAATTCATTGCCTTAAATTCAATCGTGTAAGGATCCAAAACATGAAATTTTTCAATAACAATATCTACAACCTGAAGAGAGTCATTCAGAATTACACCATTAAAGTCTCGCTTCTTGACTCTGCCGGATTGATGAGAGTAGAAAAAATAATACTCGGAAAAGTGATAATTCGCTCGTACGGCATTTACAATTTCCAAATGTTCTAAAGCAATAATTCTCTTTTGATTATTGAACTCGGCATCATCTTTCTTGGCCAACAAAGAAGAAAGCAATTTTTCTCGAGTCTGCAGCCTCACTAACAATACGCCCTTTTTGAGCAATACGACGTGAGACTTAGCACAAGAGTCTACATAAGAACGTTTTTTCTTCACCCCAGAAACTTGGCCGATTGAGGAAAAAGAAACCATCAATATGACTATTATTAAATACTTCAATCCAAACCCAAATCTTTCTTAATATTTACTAAATCGGCATATGCAATCAAAGTGTCCATATTCTTGACGATTTCAACCCAATAAATCATATCAAACCCCATCTTGTACCATATTTCCACATAATGCGGCTCTAAATAACACAGATGAACATTATAATCAGCATAATATCTTGACGCAAGATGTCTTCCCTCCTTCTTAAGGCGCTCATATCGTTGAGCAGTATTCAGCTTTTTAAACATCTTTTCATCAAGCATATAATAAAGTTAGTAAATACGTCGATATCCGAAAATCAAACTCGTAAATTTGCAGCCAAATGGATTTTAAGTTAGTCAGTGATTTTATTCCAACAGGTGATCAACCAGAAGCAATTAACCAACTTGTAAGCGGAATTAAAGATGGAGTTGCTCACCAGACGCTACTGGGAGTAACAGGTAGCGGAAAAACATTTACAGCTGCCAATCTAATCAACGAAGTCAATAGACCGACGCTTATTTTATCTCACAACAAAACCTTAGCGGCTCAATTATACGGGGAATTCAAGGCCTTTTTCCCCAACAATGCAGTAGAATATTTTGTATCCTATTACGATTATTATCAGCCAGAAGCATACCTGCCTATTACCAATACATTCATAGAAAAAGACCTGTCTATTAACGAAGAAATTGAAAAGCTTAGATTAAGCGCTTCATCCGCACTACTTTCAGGAAGAAGAGACGTAATCGTTGTTTCCTCTGTATCTTGTATTTATGGGATTGGGAACCCAGCTGAGTTTCACAAAGGCTTAATTAAAGTACACGTAGGTCAACTTATTTCTAGAAATAAATTTTTATTACAATTAGTAGAAAATCTTTATTCTCGCACAGAAATTGAGCTAGCAAGAGGACAATTCCGAGTGAAAGGCGACACGGTTGATATATATGTAGCCTATGCTGACTTTGCAATACGAATCGTCTTTTGGGGAGACGAGATAGAAAGTATCGAAACTTTTGAACCAGAGCACAACAACACACTTGAAGCGTTTCAGGAAATTCAAATCTTTCCAGCTAACATATTTGTCACCAGTCCGGATACAATAAAACAAGCCATTCTAGAAATCCAAGATGACTTAACTAAACAAGTTGACTTTTTTAAGGAAATAGGGAGCCACCTGGAAGCTAAAAGAATAGAAGAGAGAACCAATTTCGATTTAGAAATGATGAGGGAGCTGGGATATTGTTCGGGTATAGAAAATTACTCCAGATACTTTGACCGGAGAGAACCAGGTACCAGGCCTTTTTGTTTAATGGACTATTTCCCGGATGACTTTCTAATGATTATAGATGAGAGCCATGTTACTATCCCACAAATAAGAGCCATGTACGGTGGAGACAGAAGCAGAAAAATCAATCTTGTTGAACACGGCTTTAGGTTACCGGCAGCTATGGATAATCGGCCACTAAAATTCGAGGAATTTGAAATAATTTTAAACCAGGCATTGTATGTCTCCGCAACGCCAGCCAATTACGAGCTAGAAAAATCTGAAGGAGTGATCGTTCAACAGATTATTCGACCAACTGGTTTACTAGACCCAATTATACATGTTCGCCCCAGCCTCAATCAAATTGATGATTTAATAGAAGAAATTCAGACAAATATTGAAAAACAAGAAAGAACACTAATTACCACACTAACAAAAAGAATGGCCGAAGAGCTGCATAAATACCTGGAGCGAATTGGACTCAAAACTACGTACATCCATTCCGATGTAGACACCATTGAGCGAGTTGAAATCATTAAGAATTTCAGATTAGGTGTTTTTGACGTACTCGTTGGCGTCAATCTACTCAGAGAAGGACTGGATTTACCTGAAGTTTCACTCGTCGCCATATTAGATGCCGACAAAGAAGGCTTTCTCAGGTCAGAAAGAAGCCTGGTGCAAACATCGGGAAGAGCGGCGAGAAATGTGAATGGTCGAGTCATCATGTACGCCGATAAGATCACAGACTCTATGAAACGTACAATTGACGAGACTAATCGTAGACGAGCGATACAAACAGCCTACAATGCTAAGCACCACATCACCCCTACCGCTATTACTTCAACTCGAGAGCAAATTCTTGAAAGGTCTTCTGTAGGTGCATCAAACAAAATAGAAAAGGCATATCAAGAGCCCGAAGGAGTAGATATTGCGGCAGACCCAGTGATATCTTACATGACCAATGAGCAACTATTAAAAGCCATTGAAAAAACGAAAAAAGAAATGGTAAAAGCGGCCAAAGAGCTTAATTTTTTGGAAGCCGGGAGATTGCGCGACGAAATGTATGCGTTGCAAAAGGTACTTGACAGTAAATCAAATTCGAAAAATTTGTAAGCTACCTAAGCAAACTGAAAAGAGACAGCACAATTTTCATCAAAAATTTCAATTGGAATAGTTTTTGATTTATTACTTTAACACCAAAACCAAAAAGTGATGAAACTTATAAAACTATCTGGAATCGTAATTTGCTCTCTCTTAGCAACAAGTGCTTGCAAATCTAAAAAACCAGCAGTAGCGGCTGATGAAGCGCTATCTACAGAACCTATTGTGGCAAACATACAAATGAAGGAGACCATGCTTCTGCCTAAACCCATTGATTTTGTAAATATCAACAACCTAAGCATCACTGGTGACATATTAGAAATTGATGCAACCTTCAGCGGTTGTGAAAAACACGACTTCACCCTTTACGGAAACAGGGCCTACCAAAAAAGTCTTCCTCCAAAAATTGGTTTAGCGCTCATACACGATGCACATGGCGACAAATGCCGAAAACAGTCTACAAAAAAACTGTATTTCAACATCAAAGACATCCGGTATCCTACGAAACAAGAAGATTATGTTATTGTCGTCTATGTTAATCAGAATTCAGGAAAATCAGCTGATTACAAATATTAAAATCAATAAGCAATTAGGCAGACCTGTTTTAAACGGCAAGTATCAAATCAATAAAATTTTAAAAAGAAAAATTTACACCTGTTTAAAATAATCCTAAAAAAATTACCGCATACAAAATTCAAATAATAACTTCGGCAATATTTTTAATCAATCCTAAACCTTTTAGAGGATTATTAAATCAAACAAAATTCCATGCAATTAATTGAATGTGTACCCAATATAAGTGAAGGACGAGATACATCCATCATTAAGCAAATAACAGATGTAGTCGAAACCGTAAGTGGAGTGAGACTATTAGACGTCGACCCGGGAAAAGCCACCAACAGAACCGTAATTACATTCGTGGGCGAACCTTCGTCAGTAGTAGAAGCAGCATTTAAACTCATTAAAAAAGCCTCAGAATTAATTGACATGAGCAAACACAGTGGTGAACACCCAAGAATGGGCGCAACTGACGTTTGCCCGATGGTGCCCATTGCAAATATTACCATGGAAGAAACAGCTTCATACGCACACCAGCTCGGAGAACGTGTTGGTAACGAGCTAAATATCCCTGTTTATTTCTATGAAAACGCCGCAAAAAAAGAAGAACGAAGAAATCTAGCTACAGTAAGATCTGGAGAATACGAAGGGTTAAAAAAGAAATTATCTGACCCTAAATGGAAGCCTGATTTCGGGCCTGACAATTATGAAGGAGCTCAATCAACAGGAGCAACAGCAATTTCTGCACGAGATTTTTTAATAGCCTATAATGTTAATTTAAACACCACTTCTACCCGGCGCGCTAACGCAATCGCATTTGACGTAAGAGAAAAAGGAAGGGTAGCCCGAGAAGGCGGAACTTTAAGCGGCAAAATTATAAAGGACTCCGATGGAAATGACCTCTGGACTCCTGGAACATTAAAATCCGTAAAAGCTATTGGATGGTTTATTGAAGAATATGGTGTAGCCCAAATCTCTATGAATTTAACCAATATTAGCGTCACGTCTATTCACAAAGCTTTTGATGAAGTTGCTAGCAAAGCGCAAATCCGGGGAATCAGAGTTACAGGTTCCGAGCTTGTCGGATTAGTGCCCCTGAATGCCATTTTAGAAGCAGGGAAATATTTCTTAGAAAAACAACAAAGGTCCGTTGGAGTTTCAGAATCTGAGCTTATTAAAATTGCTGTTAAGAGCCTGGGGCTGGATGAACTTGGACCATTTAAACCAGAAGAAAGAATTATCGAATACATGCTCAATGCAGGTAATGAGCAAAAATTAGTAGACCTTACCCTAACAGACTTCGCGAACGAAACAGCTTCCGAAAGTCCAGCACCAGGAGGCGGGTCCATTTCAGCGTATGCGGGAGTTCTGGGAATATCCTTAGCAACGATGGTTGCTAATTTGTCTTCCCATAAGCGAGGGTGGGATGATCGCTGGAAAGAGTTTTCGATTTGGGCAGAAAAAGGCCAACGATACAAAAATGAATTGATTAGACTGGTAGACGAAGACACGAATTCTTTTAATAAAATCATGGATGCCTTTAGGTTACCAAAAGGAAACGAATTAGAAATCAAACTGCGCAAACAAGAAATTATAAAAGCTACGAAATACGCCATTGCAATTCCGCTTCAGGTAATGGAAACCGCTTACGAGTCCATGCACATTATTAAAGCAATGGCAGAAACTGGCAACCCCAACTCTGTAACAGATGCCGGAGTAGGTGCGCTTTGTGCGAGGACAGCAGTTATGGGCGCCTTTATGAATGTTAAAATCAATTGTAAAGACCTGGACGATACTGATTACGTATCTGACATTATCTCAAGGGGTGAAAAAATTCAGGAAATGGCTCAAAATCTGGAGGCTGAAATAATCAAGATAACAGAAAGTAAAATTTAATAACGCAGGAATAAGATAATTGACCTATCAATTATTGAATATGCTTACCGCCATGGATGACAAAAAAAAGAATGTATCTTAGGGAATACTATTTAAACTAAAAAGTGCTATGCACGCGCAACTTACCAATCAGAATACAGAACGACTGTCCATACGGATGTTAACCGAAAATGACATCGATTCCTGGGAATTATTCCTAAAAGACACGGATGTGTTCGAATATTATCCGAGTACCATGCAGTATAATGAAAATTATGCGCACGATTGGATCACCAAACAAATTCAGCGATATCAAGACGAGGGGTTTGGCCTTATGGCTTTAATAGATAAAGAATCGGGTGTTCTAATCGGTCAATGCGGATTAATTCGCCAAAAATTAGACGGACTAGATGAAGTTGAAATCGGCTATCACATAAGGAAAGAATACCGCGGAAATGGATATGCGACCGAGGCTGCAAAACATTTCAAGAAAGTGGCGTTTAACCAATTGTTTCTGGACTCGGTCATTTCAATTATTCATCCTGAAAATATTGCCTCACAAATGGTTGCCTCTAGAAATGGAATGACGAAAGAAAAATCAACCCTATGGCAGGGAATGAAATCATTCGTCTATAGAGTAGCCCAGTAAAAACAACAAATCGAAACTGTTACTTTTTAACCTTACCAAGTTATGCTTAAACATGGATAAAGCATCAGATTAGATAGGTCTCTTCTGATTCTGAACGAACCCATCGAACAACTGCAACACTGAACACATATGATTACGCGCATTCTTACAATAATCCTATTATTGATTTGTTACAATTCCATGGCACAAAACATGGTCGGAACAGTTGACTACACACTGACTGTAAAGGATACAAAATTAAGGCATCTAGCCGGAGCAAAAATCATTTTCACTGAAATTGATTCACGCCAAAAAATATTTGCCACCACGAATGCCTCAGGTCAATTAAAAATCATTCTTAAAGGTGGAAAGGAATGGCTCATCAGCATAAATGAGATCAGAGAGGAATGGAGCGTAAAAGTGCCTGCACAAGGTAAAAGTATTAACACCCGAACAATTACCTACAATTACGAAAGATGGAAAAGAGAAAATCGCACACCAGTAGATAGAAGCAAATTAAACATTATCACGATTAAACAAAAGATTACATCCAAAGATCAACCCTCAGACTCGCATGGATTATTTGAGCTGAAATTGAAAAGGAAATCCGGAAAACCACTTACAAATTATTTCGTTGGTCTAACCTGTTATCAACTCCAAAAGACCTTTACAACAACAACAAACAAATCGGGAATAGCCAGATTCAAATTACCTCTCGACAACGAATACCACATTGACATTGATGGTATTGAAGAATTTCAGTTTTACAAAATGGGCAAAAGACCAGCTTATTACAATATGGAGTTCAAATATGAGCCCAGTAATGTAAAAGAAATTCAAACTGGCGACACCATTGTTCAAGAACTGAATGATCAATCCTCACCCACTTCCAGTAGAGCTTTTTTTAAATTAAAAGTAAAGCAACATGGATCTGGCTTCGCAAAAGGAGAACCCGTTTACTTAAAAATGCTCAAAAGCAATAAAGTTTATAAAGCAAAAACAAATGAAAATGGAGAAGCAGATTTCCTATTACCCATTCAAAGAAAATACCTGATTGATTTTAATTACGAAAAGGATGTAGACGTAATAGACTTGAGTAAAAAGAAAGGTTTTGTAAATGGTTTTCTGCAGACCACATACATCCCGCTGGAAAGGCTGCAGTTCCCAGAAAGATTCGTTCCAACACCAAATCAAGTATTCACAAAAAAGTTTGATGAATTTATTGAGAAGCAATATCAAGCACCCAAAGAACAGTACCTTGAGTTATATGCGAAATGGGGGAATCCTGAAGTAAATTCAAATTCCAAAGAAGCATTATTAGAAATTGGGTTTAATTCTGCCAATCGAGAAAGGCACAATCAGATGATTGATCAAAGCAATTCACCAGCAATCAACTTGTGCTTTGTTCTAGATAAAAGCGGTTCAATGGCCGGATATGACAGAATAGAGAGCTTGCAACAAAGCTTGCTGGAATTATCCAAAGAATTTCGGCCTAAAGACATTATCTCCCTGGTGGTTTTCGATAGTCAATCAAGGGTTTCTGTACCTGCTCAAAAATTTGGAAATGGCGCATATATCCGTGAAATGTTCAAAGACATCGAAGCCGGTGGAGGCACATCCATCTACAATGGACTTTTAAAAGGGTTTGAAGAAGTAAATAAAAACAAAGGAACTTGTGACGCAAGCAAGGTCATTTTATTGTCTGACGGCTATGGCTCCACACCTATTTCTGAAGTGATTCAACTTGCTAAAAAGCACATTGACGAAGGAATAGCAGTATCGTGCATTGGAGTTGGAGAGGGCTACAATCAAGCTCTTTTAAGCCAGCTGGCAACAGCTGGTGGCGGACTAATGCATTATGTAGGAGACGCCAAAAAAATGAATGACGTATTTGTAAAAGAAATTATCAGCTCTATTTTTCCCGTCGCCCGAAATGCAAAAATTGAAGTAACCTACAATGACCAGCTAATCTACAGACAACTTTACGGCTTTAAGGCCAAAACAGTAAATACAGAGCAATTTAATATGGATATAGGCAACATTTATCCTGGCCTAAACAAACTGGCACTGGTTCATTTCGATTTGAATAAACCTACCAAAGCAATAGAAAAACAACCGTTAAAAATAATCCTAACCTATTATGACTATGCACAAAACAAAAAAATTGTTCAGGAGAAGCTGGCTCGATTAAAATGGAGCGACAAAACAGGAAAATTAGAGTTTTTAATTGAATCCGAACATAAAAAAATGCTTGCTATTGCCACAATGAACAGAGCCATCAAAATAATGGCTGAGCACCACGGCTCTAGCGAGACTGCAAAGGCCAAAATGATTATTAACACCACAATAGCAGAAATTAATAAAATCTTCCCAATGGCTACTGATGAAGACGTTTCTTCATTATTAAACGATTTAATTACTTACGCCAAAAGATTAGATCAGATGATGCTAAATAAAGTATTAGAAAGGCAATGAACATTATTTAGCCATAAGGAAATGACATTTGACCCCTATTAATATTTCATTAAGGACAGGCTAAAAACCCTGAAGATGTATCACCATCCGTGAAAGAAGAACTCGCGTTAGCTAAAGCATCATTTAATTCAGATAGTCCATAAGAGGACGAACAACCTCCCAAAGCCAGATTGGCCTCATCAACTAAATTTGTTAATGTCCAACCTGAAAAAGTTCCAGAAGTTATAATCAAATCTCCAAGATACCCAGAGGATAACCCAAAAGAGGAATCATAAGAATCGAAACCAAGCGCTAACGATACTGCTAAGAGATTACCAGCAAGCGTACTTATTAATGGTGAAGTTGGATCAACATAAACTGCCGTGAGTGCAAGTGGCCCACCTCCCTGAGGCAAAAAATCTGTTACCGCCTGAGCAGAATTCAATGTTACCGTATTAGCACAGCCAATCGTAATTCCTGAAGGAAACGCGCCATCAAAATTATCGTGAAGATAAGAACCAGGATTATTTCCGCTCGGAACAGAACCCCAACCACCCTGTGTTTGAGTTCGAAAAAAACAGCTATCCACTGAAGGGTCACATTCCTCTTGACAAAAAATAGAGAACCAACCCCATCGATCGCCAGGAAGTTCATTTTCTCCATTAGCGAAAGCAGTTTCCTCAGAGGCTCCACCGCCTAAACCAGCATTCGATACTGCAGCATGCGCAATGAAGCAAAAACAATCTGGAATAGAACTCAACGGAATAACATAAGCGTAAGAACTCACACCAGGAATATGGTCTTCGCTGTATGGAAACTGACCAATTTTAGGATTGCAAGCAGCATTCAGCGGAACGTCAGAACAATTTCCTACAAACAAATGCGTCTCATCCATTACCCAACCTCCAGTAGTTGTGTAGACTACCGTAAGATTAGTACCATCCGAGTGAATACTCACAGAACCAACAGGAATAGTCTGGCCAGCCAGCAGCTCCAATGTAATTGCTGAATCACAAGGTAGACTGTTAACGACAACATTAGAAGTATCAATAGAACAATCTGCTGCCGATCTCTCCGTAAGTAGATTCTCAGACTCATCACAACTGTTATTGAATACAGCAAGAGTGGAGCATATTGTAAATAAAAGTACGGTCTTTAAAATAGTTTTAGGTAAGGTTATCATGATTGGTGTTTTATTTTCTAATAATTACTTGATGGCCGTAAAACTAATATATTATTTTGCAAACTTTCGATAAATTGTATTTTAATTTCGATTAAAGTTCATTTATAATCGATAAATGAAATAATATATGCTTGAAGGACAACTATTTACTACACAACCTTTATCCAAAAAAACACCTTATAAACTCAATAAGTTAAGGTGCTAAAAACCAATTACACCCTTGGATTAATTAAAATAGACATCCTTTGATTTCAGAGAACCGAATTAGCCAAGACACACAAAAGCAAGGCCACTCGCAACTACGCCAAAGGCAGAACTGTTGAATACTTTACTTCATCTAAAACAAACGAACTTTGAATCTGACTAACGTTTGGCAAGCCAGCTAGCTTTCCTGAAGAAAAATGATGATAGGCATCTAAATCGGCCACAATTACCTTCAATAAAAAGTCGTTTGCTCCACCCATCAAATAGCACTCCATCACCTCTGGCATCTTTGATATAGCCTTCCTGAATTGCTCTATTTTTTCAATTTTTTGAACTTCAAGAGAAACGAAACAAAAAACAACCATTGAGGATTTGACTTTTTTTCTATTCACAATAGCAACGTATTTTGAAATTACACCGTTATTTTCCAATTTCTTAATTCTTTCGTAAACCGGAGTTTTGGTCATATTGACCATTGAAGCAATTTTCCGAACATCCATTTTCGCATTGGACTGAAGTTGTTGCAGAATGACACCATCTATTGAATCTATTTCACGCATAGGAATATTTCCTTTTTCAAGGGTTATTTAAATAAATAAAAATTATAAAAACTAATTATTGTTACAAATTAAGGATATTTTACTTATTTAAGTAATAAAATCAATTATTAATCCTAGTATTTGTAATTTTACAGAAATATTTTCGACATGAAAAATAAATTCAGACCAGAAAGCTTAATGATGACACACGGATATCAACCAGAGCTATCCGAAGGGGCTGTAAAATGCCCCATTTTCCAAACTTCAACATTTGTTTTTAAAACAGCAGAAGAAGGAAAGGCCTACTTTGAAATCGCATATGGATTAAGAGAGCAAGCGAAAGATGAAAATTTGGGTCTAATTTACAGTCGAATCAATAATCCAAATCTGGAAATTCTTGAAAACAGGCTTTGTTTATGGGACGAAGCCGATGATTGTGCAGTATTTGAAAGCGGCATGTCGGCCATTTCGACTGTTCTTTTAGAATTCCTGAACCGTGGAGACCTGCTACTCTATAGTTCCCCAACGTATGGAGGCACAGACCATTTCATTCAACATTTCCTACATAAAATGGGAGTACACACCATTGGATTTACTCCAAACCAATCAAAAGAAGAATTAATTGAACTCATTTCAAAAAGCGGTTATGCTGATCGTCTTGCGCTCATCTATATTGAGACTCCGGCAAATCCAACCAATGCAATCATTGATATGCAAATGTGCAGAGAAATTGCCGACTATTTTAAAGGAGACAAGAAAGAAGCCTATGTCGCAGTAGACAATACCTACATGGGCCCCTTATGGTCTCACCCTCTGCAGCACGGAGCAGATATCGTTATGTACTCAGCTACGAAATATATTGGTGGACACAGCGACTTAATAGCAGGTGCCGTACTGGGCAATGCAGAAATAATGAATCGCGTGAAGGTTTTACGCACATTTTTAGGGAACATGATAAGTCCACATACCGCATGGCTATTGCTAAGAAGTTTAGAAACTCTGAAAGTAAGAATGGAACAACAAGCAGCCAATGCTCAAAAGATTGCCTCATTCCTGACCAATCACCCTAAAATAGAAAAGGTACATTACCTCGGGAACTTGGAAGAAAATTCACATCAATATGAGCTTTACAAGAAGCAATACTCTTCACCAGGAGCTATGGTATCTTTTGATATAATCGGCGGGGAAAAAGAAGCATTCCAATTTCTAAACAACCTAAATCTAATAAAACTAGCGGTTAGCCTTGGCAGTACAGAAAGCCTAGCTCAACATCCTGCTAGCATGACCCACATAGGTGTCGATTCCGAAGTAAAGGAGAAACTGGGAATTACTGAAAAGCTGGTCCGACTATCTATTGGAGTTGAATTTGCTGACGACCTTATCTGGGACATTAAAAACGCACTTTCTACAGTTAAAAAAGAACCCATAAAGGAAAAAAAACTGATAGAGGTCGCTAACTAAACAGCTTTCCTATAGTTCTAAAAATAATTTTCAGGTCTGTAAAAAAGCTTTGCTCTTTTATGTACTTTAAATTCAATGCTAATTTTGCTGGCATAACCTCATTTATATAGGTTTTAAAAGGGTCCGATGCTTTGCCTAACAATTCATCCTCTGCTATATAAACCAAGGAAGCGTAGTCGGTTAATCCTGGCCGCACATTTAAAACTTGCTTCTGTTCATTGGAGTACAAACTTGTGTAGCGGATAACTTCAGGCCTAGGCCCAACAACACTCATAGACCCTCCAATCACATTAAACAATTGAGGCAATTCATCCAACTTGAACTTTCTCAACCAATATCCTATTCGTGTCACCCTAGGATCTTTTCCTCCTATCGTTAGCTGACCTAGCGCCTCACTATTAATCTGCATGGTTCGGAATTTGTATAAGTTAAATTCTAATCCGTGCCTCCCTACCCTTTTCTGAACAAAGAAAATTCTCCCTTTTCCACTACACAAAACGAGTATAGCTATTAGGATCATCAAAGGCCAAATAATCAATAAGACAAGAACAGAAGAAACGATATCAAAAATTCGCTTAAACATGTTTTAGAACAGATTCTACAGCAGCAATTACACTTTTAACGACAGCATCTACCTGTTCATTTTTTAAATTAAAGTAAACTGGCAAAGAAATTTCATTTTGATAATTTGCTTTGGCCTGTGGATAATCATCGAGATTGTAACCCTTATTCACATAATGAGTCATTGCAGGAACGGGCAAATAGTGTACGTTAACTGCTACCTGATCACCACTAATCTTGTGAATAATTTCATTTCTCATTTCTTCACTAGCACCCCGTATTCGCAGCATGTACAAATGATACGACGACTCCTTTGCTCCGGTTATGAAGCGCGGACAATGAGCCCAATCATAATCTCTTAGCAAATCAGTGTAGCGAGCAAAAATTTGCTGCCTTCTTTCCAAGCTAGCTGGATATCTACTTAGCTCAACGAGCCCCATAGATGCCTGAATGTCTGTCATGTTGCATTTGAACCCAGCCTCGACAACATCGTATTGCCAACCTCCAATCTGCATCTTAGAAAAAGCATCTTTACTTTGACCATGTAGCGATTTTGTTTTGAATTGTTTCCGTAAGGCTTCACAATCAAATGCCTCAGGCAAGTTCAAGGCAATGGCCCCTCCTTCCGCTGTAGACAAGTTTTTAACGGCATGAAAGGAAAATACGGATACATCTGCGAAAGTTCCAGAAAGCTCACCATGGTAGGAAGCTCCAATAGAGTGCGCTGCATCAGCCAAGACACATATTCTGCCAAAACCTTCTTGAACTTTTGAGTTTGGAGAAAACAAATGAGAATTGGCTTGAACCACTTCATGTATTTCTTCATAGTCACAAGGATAGCCACCTATGTCTACCGGTATAATCACTTTTGTTTTCGAAGTAATTTTTTCAGCAACACTTTTACAGTTAATATTAAAGTCAAGCGCATTAACATCCGCGAATACCACTGTAGCACCCAAATGCTCCACTACATTAGCTGTAGCGCAGTACGTATAAGCCGGAAGAATAACCTCGTCTCCTGGCCCAACGCCCAACCAATGCAGAACCAAATGCAAGCCCGCCGTAGCTGACCCAACACATATCGTAGCCTTGTTACCACAATACGCCGTAAGCTCTTCTTCAAATCGTAGTGTTTTCGGACCGGTAGTAATCCAGCCACTCTTTAGAGTGTCAACTACTTCATCAATAATTTTTTGGTCAATCCGTGGTGGTGAAAAAGGAATCATGCTTCAAAGGTAATTAATTGATAAATTCATGTCGAGCTACAAGAACAAATTATTTCTAACTTATGAAAGTAACACACAATTACTGCCATTTATTCGTTTATTAGCAAATCAGATCATTCATATAATCTATATCGACCTCTTAAAAATACATATAAACAAAGCGTACCAGGAAGAAAAGAATTACCTGATTAGCACATTATTTGGCGACTACCTCGGCATTAATTATGAAATAGTCTTTGGGGAAGATAAAGATTACACTATAACATTAGGTAATCAATCTATAACTATTGGAAATCACTTATTTATAAGTGAAGATGTGCCCTATTTAACAACTGACAATGTACCAAGCAAAGTCAATTTTACGGATTATCAAAAACTAGCTGACAACCTACCAATTTTGTATGGAACTGAAAAATTCAACATTACAGATAATTCGATTTTCATTGATTCAGATATTTTCGCTGCGTGCTTCTTCATGTTAACAAGATGGGAAGAAGTTATAGATAAAGATAAAGATGCGCACAACCGATCTAAAGCCAAGAATTCAGTTGCTTTTAAAGCTGGATTCATAGAACGACCCATTGTAGATGAGTTTGTTGATTTAATTTGGGAATGCCTTGTAAAGCTTAATTACAAAGGAAAAAGAAAAAAACAGGAATTTGAATTTATTCATACGCATGATGTTGATCAAATTGAAAAATGGAGCTCAGCTCAAGCAGTAGCCAAAACCGTAGCAGGAGACATCTTAAAACGAAACTCTTTACAACTTGCCAAAGCCAATCTTAGACAAAGTAAAGCAACCTTCAAGGGAATCATCAATGATCCATACGACACTTTTGAAGAACTAATGGACCTCAGTGACAAAATAGGCGTTAAATCTCATTTTTTCTTTTTGCACGAAGGAACCCACGAACTTGATAACGCTTATGA
>Ga0315322_10000896_pt1 | contig 22783 bp, 38 predicted proteins | sample M110021515metaG_FD_203461 | JGI IMG/M metagenome (GOLD analysis project Ga0315322, IMG submission 203461) | Ammonia-oxidizing marine archaeal communities from Monterey Bay, California, United States - M1 100m 21515 | ecosystem: Environmental > Aquatic > Marine > Intertidal zone | place: USA...
TATAAGTATAACAGGTAAACCACTGAAAGTCAAGGCTTTTTTTCGCTGAGTAGCTTTAAATCGTAGTCCCAGATGTTGTCTCCAACCTTACCGTTTTGCCACAATACCTTGAACACTTTATTTAGAGCGGTTGAGTGTGGCACTGAGGCAACAACTATTCCAACCCAGCGTCGGCCGGTTGGGTGGTTGTCTTTCACTAGGTCACCGACCTTCACTAACTAACTCCAATTCATCATGATCGTTTTCTATCGGTCCGGTGGTGTTACCATCAAACCAAAGCACATAAACGATAGAGCTTCCAGTAATCTTGCTGACGATTCGCGTCTGTAGAACAATGCCCATTCCATCATCGGCGCGCCATCGTACCAGGTCACCTGCTTTCATGGCACAATCTTTCTCATTAAATCGTCAGACCAATGCTCTCTCTTGCCTGTGTGTTGGTCCACAAGAATGTGCCAACATTCAGTTACCTCAACAATGATTCCGTAACCCATTACTTCACCTGAAGCAGCGCGGTATTGGACATAATCACCCACATCTATGTTCACTGATAACCTCCACTGACCGTTCGTGAGTAAAAACGATTACTCCGTCAGATCTCAAAACATCAAAATAACCGTTGCCTGTGAGTAGACTCGCGATCACACCTATGAAACTGTGATTACGCCTGTGCCTCACCAAATCACCGACTTTCATTAAGCACCTCCACGAAACCAGGGTCACCAAACCTAACGTGTGTATCAGGACCACTGGTGGAAACAAAAACCCGATACTTAACATTGGCGCTATTTTCTGGTTCAATGACGTCGACGACACCGATCTGGTTTTGCCACCACCAGCTACATCCAGGTACATCCGGAAGCCTAACCAGGTCACCTATCTTGATTTCTTCCATAAAGCTCATCCAATTTCTTTTTTTGTTCCACTTTTTTAATTACTTCTCGCCAGAAGTCTTCCTTCTGACGCTGATAAAGAGCGTGTTTGATTCTGTTGCGAATAAAAAGGAGAACAACTATCCCAATAACAATTTCTATCATAATACTATTCTACCTTAGTATGTCTGTAATGTCAATAACTTTTTCTTGTGATTTTGGTACTTCTTCTATCTCTTGACAGTGGTACCATCCGTTCTTGGTAGGGTCTTGAAATTCAAGATCGACGAGCCATTGGGCGATGCCAATGCAAACACACTTGCGTTTGAACCTCTTGGACCAATAAGTGTGATTGCATTTGACGTCTCTTGATTTCATGTTGGAAAGGAATACTCTAGTGTTTTTATACACTTAACAAATTCTTTGTTTTTCGTGGGTATATATCCTGGTTTGTTTATGAGCTCAAATTGATCCTCTTTTAGCTCCGCCCATTCACCGTTGATCCAAAAGTAAATCAAAGATTTGTTTGAGTGGGCGTCAAGCTTTATGAAACAACCTTCTTCTCCATTGACGTTCAAGTCAAACAGATCGTAGTCGTCAGTGCAGCGTACTGCTTCACCCCTCTTCATCAAAGCTCCTTGCGTATAAGCTGGCTCTTTCTGAGAGAGTCTGCCACGACTTGCGAGATCGAAAGCCGATCGGATTCGTCGCCGCAACAGAATTGTCCATTGTTTTCTAGAGCCTCTCTTACGGTGATGAATACCCTCTCGTACGAGTCTTCGGCGTCCGATAAAGCCTTCGTGTCTAGGTTATCTACTTCATGAAACTCTGAAGTGCGATATTCTTCTTCAATTATCGTCTTCAAATGTCTCCCATTTCTTATTTTTGTCACTCTGTCTAAAGACACAATCGTCTTCCTTTCTTATCTCAAATGACTTGAGTCTTCTTATTTTACCTTTTCCGTAACCGTTTGTCAACAATATATTAAACAAACCTTCACTTACAAAGCCAACGATCACGCCTCGTATTTTCGTAACGTGCCCTAGTGGCCTGTCGAGCAAGATGACGCGGTCCCCTTTTTCAAAGTCGTCCATACTCTAAATAGGGCGTTGATTAACTTTCTAACATGAGCGAGTGTCTATAACATACTGGTTGGTAAGACTCTGCTCCACCTACGAGGACTTCTTTCTCTTCTTTACGCAACCTCTCCGTATAATAAGCGTCGCGGTTACATTTAGAGCAAACTGCAGGGCAAACTTCTATGTTTGTTGCCCACGGCATAAGCTCCTTAACTTCATCAAATGCCGCGTAGCCGGTTGGCTGCGAAGATAATTGCAGTGTAGATACTAAAATTGTCTTTCCTCTCTTAAATAGAGTTAGTAACGCCTGGGCAGACCCGGGTATCATGAACATTTCGTCGACAGCCACGACATCGGAGTCGCTGCTCTTCTTCAATATCTCTATTCCCGAGGACACCAGGATCGATTTGTGGGTCTGCCCTTTGTGCGTCACTACTTTGCCAGAAGAATACCTTTTGTCTATGTCCGGCTTGAATAGGATTGTTTTCCTATTCTGATACGAGAAGCGTTCAAGAGCGGCTAGCATTCTTGTTGTCTTTCCGCCAAACATTGGGCCTGTAAAGATCTTTATTTCTGGTCTTTTCATCTTAAATAGTTACTGAAAACTCTCCGCCATTATGCGGAATACTTACTGTCCAGCCTGATGCTGCGCATAAACTTTCTTTCAGGTTTTTGACAGTTGTCGTAAACTCTGCTGAAACAGTGCAACATCCTCTCTTGTGGTCGTACTGTTCTGTCGAAAACTCTACGAACTCGTCTAAATCAAATGGATTTTCTCGAATAGTTTCCGCAATGAACTGTTGAAACTCGTATTCTCCCCTTTCATAATCTTCCAAAAAGTCAGCCTCCCTCATAGCCTGCAATGCGTTAGTGTCCCCAAAGGCAGTGTGCACAGCCAGCTGAGTGTCAGTAATTAGATCAGCGACCCGATCTGCGGTATCCGTCTCCCGAACGGCATTCTCTTCTAAGTCCCCTGTAGAGTGCCAGCCTTCGTGCCGATCTTCATAGGTTAGTGTGACGATTGTCTCGTCGGTTACATCAAGGTTGTTGATGGTATCAATAATTGTTACAGACATGTTTTCTCCTTTATTTGTTGATGTCTTTCTGTTGTTGTCGCTCTCAATCTTAAGAGCGCTAATTCTTTCTTCTTACATTCTAGCATAATATCGTGTGTTTGTCCATGGTTTTCTACTGGTCTTTGGATAAAATCTGAATGAGCTTGTTTGCGAATTTTTGGGTCGCCGTATTCAATAGCTTTCGACTCCGAGACGTGAACAACGGGAGTGATCCAGGGTGGCCAGGTTTTGGCGGCGAGTTTGACTGCTTCTCCTTCTGTGAGTCCTCCGGTGCAGAATCGATGGTGATGGTAATCGAAAACAATCGGGATTCCAGTTTTGTGATGAATTTTTTCATATATCTCCTTTGTGCTCCACATTGAAGCTTTATCATCGTTCTCTAGTGTAAATCTCTTCCTACAGTTGACGTCGAGTCCGTTAGGATTATTGAAGTTCTCAATAAATCTAGCAGCTGTTTTCTCCTTGTCTCCGTAAGTGCCGCCAACATGAATATTTATCTTGTTGTAGTGGCTTGGCTCAAATCCCATCATGTCAAAGATGCGAGAGTGCATGTTTAAGTCCTTGTACGCCTTCTCTACGACGTTCTTGTGGGGTGAGCCAAGGCAATTGTAAGGTCCAGGGTGAAACGTCAGCCTATGGCCGTTTCTCGTGGCATACTCGCCAATTAGCTTGAGGCGTCTCCTGATCTCTCTGATATCTGGTAAGTCCTCATATTCATACTCTGAAGCCCATGGAAAGATGTCTGAAGACATGCGATAGAACTTGATACTGTTCTGCTCGTTCCACTTCAGTATTCTAAGTAGGTCCATAATATTGTCAAGCGCTAGTTCCGATGCGTATTTGACGCCTTTAGCTTTGAATGTACGCTTAATCATAGAGCGGTTAGTCATGATACGCATTGATTTTGGCACGTCGGATAATGTCATGTTGATGCAGGCATAGCCGTAGTTCTGTGTCACGCGAGTTCCTTAGTGTTGTGATTGTTTATAAAGTATAGCTTAAGTCTTGCGAAATGTCAAGGGTTTTCTGCACCTGAAGATGCAGATTCCACTAATTCGGAACTAGATTGAATCTTACCTCCGCCGGCGTTCCAGACAAGTATGATACCCATCTCTTCACAGATAAGAGATTCTGGGGTATTATTTTCGCCGCGGTCGCCCCCATTAGCAAAAAGGGCCGGCTTAATTCTTCGTATGGCCTCGCATACGGTGCCATCAGAGTCATCAACGGCGACAGCGCTGTGTACACCCTCTATGGATTCTATGATCTCAGCGCGTTCGGCCCAAGGCATAAATACGTATCCCTTTTTCCTCATTAACCAGTCGTCTGAATTGACTACTACTACTACTTCCCCGAACTTTGCAGCTTCCAAAATCATGCGGACATGTCCCACGTGGATAGGATCGAACCCTCCTGATACCATTATCTTTCTTTTCATCTCACTCCTTTTCTGACACAATCAGCGCGCCAGTATTATATGAATCTCTTTCTCTACAGAACCAGCCATACTCCCTCACTACTCGTATTGCGATTCGCCTCATCATGTCAGAGTTGCCAGTAATGATTTGACACGGAAGCTGCACAAAGTTCAGGAACATTCTGATCCTGTCCTCTGCGTCTCTATGTCTTGTTCCGTGAAGGTCTAGGCTCTCCATCTTCTATCTCTATCTTAAATAGCCAATTGACAGACACATAGCCTAAATTACTACTGACCTTGTTTGCCGTGGGCGCAATCTTATCAAAGAAGCCGTCATATTTTGTTCCTGGCTGGATCTGTATGAGCGCTTTTTCTTTGTTTAGTTGATTTTCGTATTGCGGGTGCATAAATTTTATTATCACGCCTATCCATGTCTTTCCGTAAAGAATGTGGGTGACCAGATCTCCTGCTTTGAGATCTTTCGTTCTCGATGTTCGATGCGACACAATAAATAACCCCTAACATAATTAAGGAACAAATCCACATTATCAGCATAATATACCTAATCCTGTGAATAAAGTTCAAAAAATATGCAAAAGGCTTGCTCATTAGTTGTCGTAACTGTTGACAGTGGTCAAAAAATGAAGATCTGATAAACATTTTTGCACTATATCCGCTCGGTTTCGCGACTCAGCTTCAGATATTATTAGCCGGATCTTCTTGAATGCCTTGTCGCAGTTTATGTAGAACTGAAATGCTTCCAAAGTTGCCGCTAAACTGGAGTATAATATAGACCGGGACGTGTATTTAAACTCAGCCGCTGGTCGGGCTCTGACCTCCATTGTAAGGGAGACTGTTGTCTTCGCGTCGGTGCCCATGGAGTTTTTAGGCTGCACGAATTCGGGTTTTACTTGGTAATCCACCAACCTAATGTTTCGCAGACTGGGGTTTTTACTAACATATTGGCTGTGACAGGCTTTGAAAATACCATCTACGAACCCTTTTGCCTTGTCTTCAGTTATCTCGCGACATGTTCGAACTCCCCCTATCGTCTCGTTTATAGCTAGCTCAACACATGTGAAGTCACTACTCCAAGACTCCTTTACCGATATGTCGTGTGGAGATATTTCTAGTGCCTGTGATTGCAGCACTCTCTCGAAAAGTTCTCTTACGTTTTGTCTTTTGATCTGCTGAGGTGTTTTCATCTATTCTAATCTTATTAGGCCTGTTGATAATTTAAACAATGACTGTACATTGGTCAGCCTCTTTACATCTCTTACTATTCTTGCTTTTACGTTCTCCGGAGCGTTCATGTTGCCGGGAGTGGTGGGTATGAATTTAATAGCCAATCCGGCGATGTACCTTCCTTCAGCGACCTTTTGATTTCTTATCGCGACGGTCACAATCGTCACATTTTCTAGGGCTCTCATGTCTGCTAAGATGTCGTCGAGGCCTCTGGATTTTCCTTCCCCGACTGTTAAACCATAGGCGATCATGCAATGGAATTTATAAACCCCTCTCTGCCGCGACCTTCCTTGTTCTTCTTTTATCTTTAACTGTTCTTTAATAGTACCATAAAATTTGCCTTTTGTCATTATGTTTTTCCTAAAATAATTGTCTATTTCTGTGCCTACTTTATTGTTCGATTCACTTAGCCATGGCGGCTTTCCTGTTGTGACCGTATCAAGCTTCACAGATGTGTATGCTCCACCCCTATAATTTTGCAAAGCCATATCGCGGGCTTTCTTCATAATCTCGACACCCTCTTTGCTGTCGTAAGGAATCGAGTCAAGGTTTGGCCTCTTGCCTGTGAGTTTTGATTGTTGGTCAGCCCACAAGTTCGCATACTGAGGGTCGAACATTCCAGAGTCAATCATATATTTTACAACTTTCCTACTGAATTTACTCTCCCTGGCTGCTTCGACAAATTTTCGCGATGATGCGCGGTCTGAGAAGGACCACTTGAGCATAGGATTTTGTTCTGATGCGGGGAGGCCGATTCCAGACAAATTATTAGAAGACGTCCGAGTTTCCGCTTTTCCCACGTTAAGCATTTCAATTTTCTTTGAGTCACTGACTTTAGGATTCGCTATTACATCTATCCAACGACTCGATATCAAACTCTGCCGGCTTCGAGACTTAATGTCCTCTATTATATCATCGACCAACTCGTCACTCATCCCGGCTGAGTCAACGACAGTGGCGCTCAATCTGTCGTGGGCCCTTATAACTTGTATAAACTTTCCGTCTTTCTGTATTGTATACAACTTTCTTACCAATTGCTTGTCAGCTTGTGGAGATTTTATGTATAGTTGCAGAATCTTACCATAAGGGGAAGAATTGTGATTCGCCATATTGGGAGTCTGTGATGCTGCTTTTTCCACAAAGGGTTCACTCAGAAGATGTTCTACGATCTCCCTTTTTATACCTGCGTCTAGTTCGGGTATATTCATTAGTGTCTCCATGTAGTATAATTTTTCATCGAGTATGCCTCGTTTCAGCTCATCTCCCAGTCCTTGCCAGATTCTTGTCGCTAATTCAACAGGAGAAAAGCCCGGGGCATCGGCATGGAAAGTTGGGCCGTTGTCTCCAAGGAGAAAGCTTAACTGGCGCCCAATTGCTGGGTCCCTCAAATTCAAATTGACCCTTGCTAGGGTGTATCTCTGCTCTTCACTCAGATTGGAGTTCCTGACAATATAGTGTACTATTTCCTGTGTTCCTACTTTTTCTAAAACCGGTTCTATGCTAGAGCCGCCATAGACCGGTCCGATAGCTTCGACCTGGCCGATGAAAAAGTCAATTAGCTCTGGAGATTGAGTTGATCTTATTAATTCTTTTATCTTATGTTCCGGAAGTTTTCCTGAGAGCAACATTTCCTTGATCTCTTCGTTTGACAACATATTCATGTAGTCGTGACTACCCTTGTAGTTGAACTTGGTGGTCTGTAGCCACTGTTTGATCATGGGTCTATACTTCTCTGCAGGTGGCTCGTTTCCTTTGCCTTTTATTTGTTCCACCTCTCCTGATCTTGTGACTTCTATTGTTGCATGCGGCTTGTTCCTTTTATCACGCAGAGAATAGATAGTCATGATGCCTTCCGCTACATCGTCACAATACCCTCCAACGCAATGCCCCATGAGATCGCCTTCTATCTCTAAGTCGTGTTCCGTGTTAACATCTACTATAGTAAAGCCGTTTTCGAATTCGTAAGCTACATCCTTTTGATCGTATTCGCCAGTGTATTTAATGCCTCTCTTCAACTCTTCGTGCCAATCTTCTGAAAGGTTAAATACGCTTTGCCAGTTCATTTCCCAGATATTGTCTGGAACTTCTTGCGATCCATTGAGGTAGTCTGCAATATATCTAACATCGTTGCTGTAGACATTTAGTTCTTCAGGGTTGTCAACAGAATCTAAGTTGTTCCTATCGGTTGTCTCGTGGGTGTAGATGGCGTTTCCGAGCCATTTAGCAAAGCGCTTCCTGCCTTCTCGTGGAAAATGATTGTCAGGTAAAAATTCCATCCAATCCACTAGTCCTTGTGGGAAGATTGGATTCAAATACTCGGGATCACGTTCCATTGCTTGAATTCGAGCAAAGTAGTCCCTAGTCTCCTCTTCGGGATCTTGTGGCTCTTCTTTTTGGAGAGCTTTGATATTTAGATTTCTGAGAATCTTAGAGTCTTGTTGTGCTTCAGCGAGGTAAGACCTCCACCTTTTATAATATTCTACCATAATGATGTGTAACCTTTTTACTATAAATAGTCAAGACTAATCGAAGAAAACTACTTATAATTATGGAATATAAACTATTAATAGAATATCTGGATCAAAAGAATCAAAAGGGCCAGTCCGAAACAAATCATAGTCTTTGCAGTAAACATAGACTCTCCCAGTAAAAACCAAGTAAGTATAGGAAAAACAATCAAACCAGCTGATGAACCTATGAATCTAGCCGTCCACGCTGACCCGGTGGCGTCGACAATAAGCCTCCACGAATACCAAAAAGCCATAGAAGTCGGTATACCCAATATGATTGCCGCATGGAATGGTTTTCCTTGCCACCATTGAGACAGGTATTGGGAGTTTAATTGGAACCAACCGGCTATTTGTCCTAAGAACATTAAGAGGACCCCGACCACTACAGCCATCAGTTCACCCACATTGCGACTTGACCTATAGATGTTCGCTGGACCAGTTCTACTGTCTTTGCCAACTGCAAGATCACCTTGAATTCTGGATTTGGGAGGGTGACGGCCGTTGCACTATGCTCTTCTGCTTGGCTTAAATACTCTCCTAACAAGCAAGTCAATGTTGTACTAGCCGATGCCATCTCCATAAGAAGCACATGTTCCGACTCGGAAAGCTTTAGCTGCCCCGAATAGTAGTCCCTTAGTATAGATTCCAGGCGATTGGTTACTGGACGAGTCGTGTTTGCAATGAGTTGAATAGTTGAAACCTTTACATCTATTTCTTTTTTAGTGCTCATCGAAATATTCCAGAAGGTCGGTGTAGCCGCCGACCCTTTCGACTTTACCTGTGATTAAGTTATTCGACAAAATGATAGGGACAGTGCCTTGGTCGTAAAATTCTTTATACTCTTCCAGGATTGTTGTGTCTAGCGCATAGTCCAGGAATATATATTCTGCTTCTCTGGCAGTGCAATAGTCGATTGCTCGAATACAAAACGGACATGTTGATCTTCCTATGATTATGTATCTGCTATCCATTTATCAAGCCCTTTTTGGTGTTCGAGGCTATCCTGTCACTTATCATAGCGGCTGTGCCTTTTACTATTATATCTTCATAGTGGGAGCCATTGTTGACCCTCAAGAGACAAAATGGCTCCGTAGATAATGATGAACCCTCCTCTTCAAGGAATGGTTGCGCGCCGGCGTAGTCTGAGACGGAAACAATGCTCCTTGTATTAACATACATTTCCACCAAGGAGATATCTCTCTTAAAACCCTCGTTTTTAATATTTAATTTTGTAATCTCTAATAACATATTCTTTCTTTATCGAAACGACTTTAAAATAAAAGCACCGATCAAGCCAACAACCGTCGTGAACAACGTCCATATCATCCGAGAGGATGTCTGCTTCCAGCTTTCGAGCTCTCTCAGCCTCGCATAGAGTCCGTTGTCAGGATTATATACAGCCTCTTTTATCTTCTCTACGTCTTCCGACATCTCTTCTTGTTTGTCTCTTATTACATCAATTCCATGACAGACTCTATCTAGTTTGCTCTGAATCTGTAAATCTAAATTTTCGGCCTCTTTCTTATTAACCATTCCAATACCCTCCGCCATTGTAGCACATATTAACTAGTGCACTACTGGTGTACGATACTATGATTAGTCAACAAAAGAGTTGAGGCTACCGATACTGCATTTTTAAGGGCACATCTGGTGACCTTTGCTGGATCTATGACTCCAGATTCTAAAAGGTTTTCTCTATCTCCTGTCAAAAAATTGATACCTTCGAAGTCTTCGCACTTCTCTACACTCAGGATTGCCACGTCAGGACTGATACCTGCGTTCAATGCCATGGTTCGAAATGGAGATTCTAATGCGCGGCGGAAAATAGACAGAGCAGTCGCCTGTTCTTCGTTCAGGAAGTTAGGAGCGACTCTTGTAGATACCTGCATCAAAGTCATGCCTCCTCCTGGGACGATCCCCTCTTGTTGTGCTGATCTCACGGCTTCTAGGGCATCTTCGATGCGGTGCTTCTTCTCAGTCATTTCTACTTCTGAGCTTGCTCCGACGCGTATGATGGCAACACCAGAAGAAAGCCTAGTCACTCGCTGTTGTAGTCGCTCTGCTTCTGATATATTTTCCGTCTGCTGGATCTCTGCTTTCACTCTTTCGATTGTCTCGTCAACCTTTTCGTGGTCCCCCTCGCCATCGACGACCGTGGTAGTCTTCTTCGTGATCTCTATGCTGGCAGCTTTTCCGAAATCGACCAATGCTACTTCAGTTAGTTTGTGCCCCATTGACTGTTGGAAAAACTTTGCACCGGTGGTCGTCGCTAGATCACTTAGTATCGCGCGGCGTTCTTCCCCATACCGTGGAGCCTTAATTGCAGCTACCTTCATAGAGCCGCGCATAGTGTTCATAATTAGAGCGGCGAGGGCTTGGCCCTCAATCTCATCTGCAACAATGACAAATGGCCGGCCTTCTCGCGCAGCAATCTCCAGCGAAGGAAGAATATCGTTAACTTGGTCAATCTTTGAGTCAGTGATTAAAAACATCGGCGTGTCGTATCGGCATACGCTCCTTCTTTCATCTGTTATAAATGCAGTAGCAGCATAACCGCTATCAAATCTGAACCCTTCTACTAAGTCTAGACTTGTCTCGTGCGACCTCGCCTCCTCAATGGTGATAGACCCGTTCTTTCCCACCTTGTCGACCGCGGTGGCAACTAAGGTACCGATGGTCTCGTCATTGTTCGCTGAGATGGTCGCGATATGTTTCACGTCTTCTTCTGAAGAGATCGGCCTGGCTATATCTGAGACTGCGGCTAGAGCTTGCTCCAGGCACTGCTCCAGGCCTCTCTTAATCTCAATCGGTGATGTGCCTGATGCAATGTGTTTGTTTGCTTGGTTTAGAATTTCTCTTGCCAATACTGTGGAGGTCGTCGTACCATCTCCTGCTTCGAGGTTGGTCATCGAAGATACTTGCTTTACGACTTCGGCGCCGGCGTTCATGTGAGGGTCTTCGAAAGAAATATTCTGCGCTACAGTGACTCCGTCCTTTGTAACGAAGGGTCTCCTGTCTTTCTGGTGAATCAGAACGTTCTGTCCTTTTGGACCGAGTGTTGTTGCTACGTAATCCGCAAGAGTATTTACGCCTTCGAGAACCTTGTTGCGGAGATCAGGCCCGTGGCTTAGTTGTGTTGTCATTGTGACTCGCTTTCATGTGATATATATATTATAGCGTATTTTTAGGAAATGTCAAGGGGTTTTGTTATTTTTCTTGCTGACCGGATGGTTTTAGATCAGTAGTCTTTTCGATGATGTTTTCGGACGCGTCAATGGCAGCGTTTGCCTTGGACTCGTCTTGCAATCCGCCAGCCATGAACGAGTATGTATTTTCTTGAACTTCCTTAACATTAAGAAAAATACCAAAAATAGCATCGTTAATTAAGCCGGTCATTCTGTTGAGCATGTTCTGGGTGTTTTGGGCGCCGATGAATATCTTTGCAAACTCAGCCTTAGATTGGCCCTCAGGTAAAACTCTCGATTTTGATAAGGTGTGGACCTTTTCGACCACTGTTTGATTGAGGTTAAACTGCTCCCTGGAAAGGTAACCATAGCTTTGCTTAATTGCCAGTTTCCTCTCTTCGGTCGTACGTGAATCTTTATTATACCATTCTCTTGAATCTTGAACCGTTGCGAAGACGCCCGGGCTGTTAAGTTGCCTGAGTCTCTCGTCTTTAAGTTTAGATTTGGAATAAACAGATAATACGTTAGTGCCTTGAAGACCGGACGCGGTCTTTTTGCCTGCAGCTTTTCCGTTATTGGCATATACCGCACAGCGAGCTAGATCCTTGACTACTGCGGTTAATTCGGCCTGTTCGAATTGTTCAATGAAAGGGTGCTGCTCAGCCTGGGTTTGAGTAAGGATGGCTGCGATTACTTCCTGCAGCTGTTTAAACCCCGATTTGCTTGCCATCATCGTTGAATCACCTCGTGAGATCCTCTTTGGCTCCGGTACAAAGCCTTCTGGGCGTTCTTCGCCTTTCTTTAGCTTGGGGTTTGGATCCCACTCGTTGAAATACGCATCTTCTGATGGCCAATTGATTCCTGTTGTAACCAAGGACAAAATGTCTTCGTCAACTGGCACCATAAAGCCTTTTCTAGCATATGTTTTATTTAGTGCGTCGACCTCCAACTTAAGCGCGGCTACGAACACTTGCTCCAGCTCTTCAGGTGATGGTATCGCTGATCCTGGGAGGGTTGCGGCGAAGTCCAAAGTTTGCCCAGAAATGAACTCTTGCGGTAGCATAATACACTTCCTAGATTTATCTGAAGATTGTGACAAGAGGTCAAAGACGTTCTCCAAAGTGAAGTCAAACTGAAACCACCTGAGGTATCCGTTTATATCTAGTCCTTCCTTTTGTTCTCCTTGGAACTTTTTAGTTACTGCCAAGTATCTCATAAAAGGGTGGTCAAAGATATCCTTTTGTTGCTCAAGATCGTTAACCAAATCAGTGAACGAGCCGCCGACATGAAGCTTACCTTCTTGGTAGAGCTTGAGAGAGATTGGCGTATTCGTGCCATCTATTCTTGCTACAAAGTCTGCGATGGTACCGGTGTTGGCCTTAACTTGTTCTCCGCCAGAAAGGACGGCCAGGAATGCTTCAAAGTTGAATCCTGCAGACGCAGCATTAAAGTTCGAGATAACCTTTGTCAGAGTCTTAAAGAAGGTGAGGTACCCCAAGGCTGCAGCGATTTGCTTTGGCATAGGCGCTGCATCGTCGCCGAACATCGCCTGCAATGCAGCATCAGGATCATCATAGAACCTGGATAGGGAACTGATCTTTTCTTGAAAATTGTTTCCTTGTATGTTTGCGAGAAACTGTTCTAATTTCTGACGCTCAGGACCTGAGACATCTCCAGCTTCCCCTGTGAGGTTCGTCCAGCCTAATTCTGACACTGCTATCTCCGGGATAGCCTGAAGGGTGAGGGTCATCCCTTGATCTGATTCGAATCTCTCCCTCAGTAGCTGGGTTTTGCTCTTTTTAGGTGCAAAAAGTGTATCTTTCTTGTGCTCATACACCTCTTCTATAAGCTTGAAAAGGTCGCCCATTGTCGATACTGATTTCCTGTTATTGTTTTCTGATAAAAATTCTTTGTGCCACGTCATGTTAAAGTTCCTCTATGTAATTAGATAATTTCGTCTGCAATTCCCATTTTAATTGCTTCTTCTGCGGAGATATAAACATCCTTCTGTGTCTTCAATAACTTCTTTATTTTTGACGGAGTCAGGTTGGTATAATTCGCGAGAGTCTGTATGTACCTTTCCTGGATCCATTTGATCTCCTCAAGTTCATTCTCCATAGAGAAGATTGTTCCACCTGTGCCCGCCATTACATTATGAAGCATGATGCGACAGTTGCGACCCACTCGGCGCTTGCCGGGTGTGCCGGCTGCTAGAATAGGAACTCCGGCTGACATGACCTTGCCAATACCAATCGTCTCAATGTCACATGTCCTTTCCCTGATCATGTCCATCACATCAAGGATAGAGAACATGTCGGAAGCGGTGCCACCGTGAGTGGACACCAACATAGCTATGCTGCGTGCGACGATGACCGGGCCTTCAGTTTCGCCATCGGGGTGTTCATCCACTTTAACGTGCGAGGAGTTCTCTAGATAAAGCAATGCAGCTACGACGTCTGCTCCCTTCTGCTCGCTGATATCTCCGTAGAGGTTTATTGTTCTCAACTCCGGCTCTGGATTCGCTGGAGGTTGGATATTATTTATGATTACGATATTCTTCTCTTCGTCCAGCAAGGACTCGGAAGGCTTCTTCTTTTCTTTGTGCTTATTTTTCTTTTTCTTTTGGGGTTGGCCCGAGATTCTTTGCACCACTTATTCCTCTTTTCTTTATTAGTTATAGTGTCTATATATAGTACCACCTGGTATTGAAAAAGTCAATACAAAAAAGCCCCAGGTTCTAAAAAGAACTTGGGGCTTTAAAAGAGTGATAGCGTATTATTCTCTTACTTTCGAGAGTTTCTTGCTGAGATGATTCTCTTTGTAACTCTCTTCATGATCTCTTGTACAAGAGCATCCTGATTCTCATATCTCACACCTGGAGCTTCCTCTTCGTCCTCAAGCGGCATCTCTTCATCTGCTGGCGCTTCATCTTCAAGCTCTGGCATCTCTTCATCACCAGGCATTTCGCCTCCTTCGCCTTGACCCTCAAGTGCAGTTGCGAGTCGTTCCCCAAGACTAACTAGAAGCTGTGCTTCTTCTTCAGTGAGGCTCATGTCGGCAACGCCCATTTCAGGCTCTTCCTCTGCGCCCATATCTAGCTCTGGCTCTTCGTCCATATCCAGCTCTGGTTCTTCGCCCATTTCTACTTCAAGCTCTTCTTCAGCTTCTTCGATAGGCTCCTCTTCGTCGTCCATCATTTCCTCAAGATCTTCTTCTTCTCCGTAGTTCTCGGAAATGAAGTTGCTTGTCAACGGCTCTATGTTTGCCAGTTTCATGAACTGACGAATTGTGTTCTCTGCTAATAATTTCTTACCACTCATTTTATGTTCTCCTTTTGTGAAAGTAGTGTTATCTAAATAATACAACTATAAATAGTCGGTTTTGACTAGAAAAGTCAGATTTTTATTCTCTTTGAAAGCTTCTTTATCGCTTCTTTTTCAATCTGCGACACCCGGACGAGAGAAACCTTCAGTCTTTTTGATACCTCGTCCAGCGTCATCGCTCCGTGGTGGTAGATAGATATTAAAGAACAATTGTTGTCTTTATCATAATCTACCCACATTCTGCAGGATGTCTCACTGCAAACCTTTTCGTCCCTCATACACTCCTTTGAACATTGAGGTAGTTGGTCATCATTCATATTCTTCCTCACTTGAGGCTATCATATCAAATATATCATTCCTGTCTGTTTTAGTTATTCCTAGTTCTTCTAGCATTTTAATTCCTTGTTCATGTTCCTTTCTAGTATTTGTTATCTTTTTTCGTCCCATCGTGTTTTGGGTTTCCTTGATCCTTTGCACCACTGGGAGAATGGTCGGGTCATTTGCGATGTACATCTTTAGAAGCGACCTAAAAAATTCACTCTGCTTCAGGCCATCGTACCTAAGCCTTATCTTCAGATCTGCCGATTCCTTCTCATAGCACCTAAATACGAACGTAACGTTTTTATCCGGATCTCTCATATCGATAAAATATGGGTGTTACTCTCGCTCTGTGCCGCGGAGGTTTGTCTAATAAATTTTGCCTTAGCTTGGAGTTCTGTTATGTTTTTTGCCCCCGTATATGAAAGTCCCGATTTGACCTTCTGAGTCACATCTTCCAATATCTTCTCGACGGTTCCCTTGTATGGGATCGTAGTTGATATCCCCTCTAAGGACCTCGCGTTGCCGCGCCAGGCGATTTGTGCTTCTGGTGAGGCCATTCCTCGGTAAACCTTGTACTGATTTCCCTCCTTTGATTGGAACACTTGACCTGGGGACTCTTTCGTTCCTGCGAGCATGGAGCCCAGCATCACCATGTCAGCGCCGGCGGCCAGTGCCTTGACTATATCCCCAGACGTTTTAATTCCACCATCTGCGATTATCGATGCGCCATCGACATCGCGGCAATCAAGTACAGATTGGAAAGTAGGTACGCCATGGCCAGTTTGGATTCTCGTCGAACATATAGAGCCACCGCCGATGCCAATCCTAACTGCATCAGCCCCCCACTCTGAAAGATCAGCAAACCCTTCTACAGTTGCGACGTTGCCGGCTATGATGGATAGTCGCGACCCATACTTGTCCTTCAGCCTCTTTATTGCCGATTCAGTCATTGAGTGATGTCCGTGGGCGACATCTACACAGAGTATGCGCGCTCCAGCATCATAGAGGGCTTGAGTCCTCTCTAAATAATCGTTATTGACTCCTACTGCCGCGGCAATAGAGTTTACTTTGCTACTGGATTGCTCCTCTAGCTTTTCTCTAGTCGATATCACAATTTCACATTGTTCCACAATGCTGTTGTAGCGATGGACTATCCCTAGGCCCCCCTTGGACAAAATTGACAGCACCATATCGGATTCGGTGACAGTGTCCATTGGAGAAGAAACAATCGGTATACGAAACCTTGTATCTCCAATGCTTGTAGACAAGTCTATTTGGGACCTGCTAGTTATTTCACTCTTTTGAGGTGCCAGTAATACGTCATCAAAGCATAAAGTCTCTCTAAACATCATCAGCGGCTTCCACGGGGGGCGTTTCCACATAACAGCTTGTGCAGATCAAGTCTATATTCTCCGACTCCTTGTTTATACGCCAATCATCAATGTTCTCCCCCTCAGCGGGAGGACGACCACAGTCGGTGCACTTCACTTGCTTCTTGAAGTTGGCCATCTTCGATCGGAAATCCTTCATGAACTGCTTTCTTGCGGCGACCATCTGCTTTCTTTTGAGTTTCCTTTCAAAACTGGCCATTATTCGTCCCCCGTAGAGCCAAGTGCGCCTTGGCCGCGGCTGGTAGCTCCTCCATAAATGTTATCTTCCTCTATCAGAGTCAATGCCGGTTTTTCAATTCTCACAAAAACTCCTTGAGCAATTTTTTGGCCGATCTCGATATACTCGATGTCAGTGCCTATGTTGTGAAGATTAACAAATATTTCTCCGTCGTAACCCTCATCAACGACGCAGGCGCCTGTGATTAAGTGTCGCTTACTAGCTATTCCAGATTTATTCATTATCTGCAACATGCATCCACTTGGAACTTGCACTTTCACTCCTGTCTCCAGGAGCGCGCATTGGCCAGGGCGGATCCTGACTGCGGCGCCTTCCATTGGTGCGAAAAAGAAATCCATACCAGCATCGGTGGGGTGAGCTCTGACGGGTAACTTTGCTATTGGGCGTGTGCGAAACACCTTTACGCTATCAAACGAGGTCATAACTATTACCCATCCCTTTCAAATCCTTCTCTTCTATTAATGTATACGTGAATTTGTTGCCCCACTTGTCTGCAGCAACGTTACAGGTATGCATAAATTGGTAGAAGTCTTGTGAACTTTGAAACACCTGGCAGCCGGCAGAAACTCCGCCGGTATATTCTCGTTCGTCGGGCCCGAATTGTCTGTGAATATTAATTCCGTACATTCCTTTGTCTTTGTGGCCTGTATAATCCGGGGTGGAGTCTCGATTTTCATCTCTCCAGACCCTGACCTTTCCGGAGCGCTGGCATAGTGCAGTATATTTTCTCTTTCCCCCGTGGGTATCAATTTTATATGTCGATTTATATTGATCGGGTACCAATATAGCGGTACCTTTGCTATTGATTGGTCTTCGCAGGATTCTAGTTCCGGGCTCGGTGGTGGCTGGGTACGTATCAACTACCCACTCATCTTCGATCTTATATATCACGTTGATTAAATCGTCAAATCTACTAGCATCTCCAGAATCATTTCTGACTCCAATAATATTGAGGTTGTAATCTCCGCTTTCGAAGAAACTGTACCCCTTATTTGTAAGGGTCTCTCTATAGTGAGAGACCATCATGCGGGCGCAAAGCCCTGTTAGTCTAGACATTCTTCTTTCTCCTTTTCGTTTTTACAAATACTGACTATTTTCCACGCATATCCTAATTTGGAGCGCGTATTGTAAGCTTCCATAACTGCCTCTGGAAAGGTGAGTCTCTCGACAACCCTTTCTTCCCACAGTTCTTCTTTTTCATTGTGTATCTTAATTGTGTAATTTTTCATATGTTTCTCCTTCACAAATAATTTCTGATTCTGTTTCTATCCAAACCTTTGCTCCACAAGGCAGTGGCTTATCTGGTGAGTATATTACCCTGCAGGGCCCGGTTATAAGAACTTCTTCGCAATAAGTATTACTCTTATATGTCTTGACCGTTATTACAGGTACCCTGTCTCCCGGGTCGACCTTTGAGTTAGAGCGGATCTTATGCTGGTTTATATGTATTTTCTTTTTCACTTTCTCATGCCAGTAGTTTGAACATCTTTCTCATGCTGAAGGTGGAGAATCCCCACTGCTGATTATAATTTAGTCTTGCCATGTACGGTCTATTGATGTGTACAATATCTCTAGTTGGGTCGACACCCCAACATCTGATTATGTTAGTTTCATTGTTGTCGTCGATCACCTTGACTACATAGAAGTTCTTGCCGTTCTTGGACTTCTTGAGTTTGCATTCCCTGGGGATAAACCACGTTACTCCAAGCTCGGGATCGAACTCTGAGATTGGAGGGATATAAAGTTCGTCCAGCTTTGTTCTCACTCTGGGTGTCACTACCGCAGAGATTGGGAACACACCAGTCAAGTTAACCATGTACTCTAATTTCTCTTCTTCCGAAAAGTCCCCTTCGGGTGCATATGTAACAATGTTCTCTTCTAGATTCTTTAACTTTCGAGGGCGATCCTCTGCAATTGCGCTATAAAAGTGCTTCAAGCCGGTGAATCTGTCATCAACCAAATCATTGAGAGCCTGAGCCAGTGTCAATGCCGAGATTGATTTCTTGTTCAGTTTTGAGTACTTAATCTTCTCGTGAAACAAGAAGTCCTCAACCGTGTTGAATGGCCGATGTTCTATGATTTGTTGAATCGCTACAGCACCTAGTCCTTTGATTGACGTTAGTGGTTGAATGAGCGTTTTACCATCAGCGCTGATATCCCAGACTGTACCTGAAGTGTTCACATTCAAAGGCTCAACTATATAGCCCAACGACTTGGCCGTTGCGATTGCTCGCTCCTTGCGAGTCTCTGGTTCTTTGTCTAGAAAAGCCGCCAACCACTCCACCGGATAATAGTTAAGGAGGTAAGCACACTGATAAGACAGCACGCAATAGGAAACAGCATGAGACTTATTGAAGCCGTACCCTGAAAAGTATTCAAATGTTTCCCATAGTTCTCTTGCTTCATATTCTTTCATTCCCTTCTCGATGCAACCGCGCTTGAACTTGTCGAAGATCTTATCCTTCTCTGCCTGGACCGAGCCGGTGCCCTTCTTTGTTAGGAGCTTTCTTAACTTGTTACCCTCATCGAGGGACAGGTCCTTGCCCAACTTGTGGGCGAGCATTGCAATCTGCTCTTGGAAAATAAGGAAGCCGTACGTTTCTTCAGTCACTTCCTTTACTCGATTGTTGATGTACTCTACTTCGTCTGGGTTGTTCTTTGCGTGGACAAACTTCCTGTCTACTCCTGCGCCGAGAGGGCCAGGCCTGTAGATTGAAGTGATAGCCGACAGGTCAATAATATTGTCTGGCTTTGCATTCTTGCAGAACGATTGGGCGCCGGCTTCTGTGAATTGAAAAATTCCAGCCCACTTGCCTTTGTGAAAGATATTCTCCCACACTTCTTTGTCATCTAGGTTGATCTTCTCGGGATGAAGCTTCTCATCATAAAAGTTCTTTATGTCTGCAAACGTAGGATTCTCCAGGCCATGGTGCCGCTTGAGGATTCGTTCGATGGCGCCTTCAAGCATTCGCAAAGAGGCCAAGCCCAAGATGTCAAATTTGATGAAGCCCATGGGCTCTAGATGGCGGACGTTCTGACCCTCTGACCATGGAGTCTGTGTCACCCCTCCCGAGTTGATTAGTGGCATCCACTCGTTTAGGTTCTCTCCCACAACAACGCCGCCTGCATGTCTCGATGCTGAACGAGTTTGCCCATACAACTTTTCAATGTGAGTTTTGATGTGCGGGTATTTACTCAAAAACTCTTGCAGCGACTCCGAGAACTCCATTAGTTCCTCGAAGGTAGGAGCATAAACACCAGAGGTGATACCATGCTTTGCTTTGGCACGCGGAGTTGCCTCGTATACCATCTTGCTAGTCACATTGTTAACTTCTGTGAACTCGATTCCGTAGAACTTGGAGATATCCTTGATTAGGGATCTCAATTGAAGAGTATTCCAGTTTGTGATTGGTACCACCGAGTTGCGGCCCCACTGTTCAATCAGCTCTTCCTTGAGAGTCATAGGGTCTGAAACATCATAATCAATATCTGGGTATCCGGAGCCACCTTTGGTCAAGAATCTCTCGAATTGAAGTCCGTAAGCAATTGGGTCGACCTGAGTTATATTCAACACATAAGCTACTAATGAACCTGCAGCGGAGCCGCGGCCAGCACCTACAAGCTGACGGTCTGAAGCGACGTCTGCAATTGCCTTCATTGTGAGGAAGTACTTCGAGAAACCTCTCTCTTCAATTACCGCAACCTCTCTCTTCAAACGCTTGACGTATTCCTCGTTGTCCTGCATGCCCATTGATCTAAGGCCTTCGACACACAACGCAGATAGGGTCTGGCCAGCAGTGGAGCCCTCAGGTACTACGAAGTCAGGTAGTCGAACCGTGTTATCGGGCAAGAAAGACTCGATACGCTCATGAGCGATTTGATGAGTCCTCTTGATTGAGTCAAGAACAAGGTCGTCATCATACTCTGTGTTGGTTGAAGCTGAGTATCTCTTGTAAGATTCGAACATTTCGTCACCGTTCTTGGGGTACAGTTCGTATCCGATTTCTTCAACCGAGACGGGCAACTCATTGGACAAGTAGTCCGGGCGTCCCTTGCCTAACCAGCCGAGCCTTTTGTAAAGTTCGCGGTCCTTCCATACATCTGCATTGTAATAGTGCGAGTCAGCTGTCGAAATTAGTTCAATTCCAAATTCTTGGTGCATCTGGATGATGTATTTGTTCAGGTCGTGCTGCTCTGGGATGTTGTTCCATTGCAACTCTCCATACCACCTATCCCCGAAGATGGACACCATCTTCTGAGTTGTTTGTCTCATTGCGGACAAGATCATATCTGGGCCAGCGTCTCTGTTTTCCCAGTAATTTCCAGCATAAACCCCGCCGAGGCATGCGGATGCAGCGATGACACCCTCGTTGTGTTTCTTGAGCAGTGCATAGTCTACCCTTGGGTATCGATAAAAATTATCACCAGAGTAAGATCTGGAGATCATCTTGAAAATATTTTGGAGACCTGTCTGATTTTGAGCTAGCAAAATAAGGTGGCGCCGGCGGTTCAGGACAGACTTCATCTTCTTCTTGGACTCTTCGTTCTCGACAGTAGTTCCAGAATTGTTAGCCTCGTACTCTGACTTGTTCTTAGCTGCTGATTTGATTGATTCGTATTCTTCTTTCCACTTTGCAACGGATGGAATAAAGTAAGCCTCGCACCCAAAGATGGGCTTAAAGTCTCTGCCTTGCTTTTGCATCTTCTTTGCATGGAGCACCTGATAGGCTAGCCCGTTAGCATTGCCGTGATCAGTCAATGCTAAGGCATCCATGCCGTTGTCGTAGGCAAAATCCATGTGCTCCTGCGGGTAGCCCAAGGCGTCGAAAGGTGAGCCAGCGACGGAGTGGGCGTGGAGGCCGACAAACGGGATAGCGCTTTTTTTTCTAGATGTCATTAATTATTTCTTTCATTTCTTCAGTTAGTTGTGCAAGGTCCTTACGGATAAGTTCCCTGTCGGTAAAGTACATATCTATTATAAACCGTTCTTGTTCTGTTGTCAAGTTAATAAAGTTGCTTGGAAAACCAATATCCTCTTTTGTAATCGTCGCCAAGTTGTTGTATGTTTCCTCAATTCTCTTCGTGTTCATCGATGCCTCCCTTAAATATGTATGGTTTCATAAACTGCTTTGACAGTCTAGGTATTTTTATGTCGGATTTATAATATTCTCTGAGGCTAGCCCAGCTGTCAAGATCGTAATACTCTTGAACTTTAATAACTTTATCTTTAGTTATTATATCAAGTTTAAACATTTTGTCAAGAGTTATATTTCTACTAGACCATCTTTCTTGGAATGGTATAGATTTGTTTCCGCCCGTACAGAGCGATTTGGCATTGTATTTAAATTTGGGCCAATCTTCCGGAAAGAAGGTGAAGGACATGTACCTGTTTTCTCTGACAGTCTCGGCAGATGGGGTCGCCAAAAAGAATGAGTTGGGACCTCTAATATCGTCCCTGTGTTTATTGACAATGCCTGGATGATAGATCCCTTGCGGAAACGACACGAAATACTTAGTAGGTTTACACCACTGGCTCATTTTACTAGAGACCACAAAAGAAGTTAGTGAACCATGCAATATCGTCCAAGCCAAACTGTCTCTTCGATCTCTATCCTTCTGAGCGATTGGTGAGTAAAATATTGGTGTCCACTTTTCATGATAGTCTTTTCTTTTTACAAAGTTTTTCTCTTGAAAGTATCTAGGATTCATTACGTAATCGCCTAGGCGAGATCTAACGAGCGGTGAAACGTCATCGTTGCAAACTATCCATATACTGTCGCAACCAGCATGTGCGCATTCATACACTGACCGCTCAATGGCCAACATGCCCTCTCGCAACGGTTGCAGATAGTCAGGCCACGGGAAATCAAAACAATCCTTGTGGCCGGAAATAGGTATTATGCCTGCTAAATTTCTACCTTTTGGGGCTGCATTCATCTAGAACCTCTTGAATCGACATTTTTTTGAGCTTTACATGTTCAGAATCCTGGTATGTCGAATTATCCAGTGGGATCACCACTCTCTTCACATGTTTCACTTTCGGCTTCCTGTATTTTGGGGTACCGTTTTTGTAGTTGTTCATAAATATACCATAAACGCCCAAGTTTGTCAAGTGCCTTAAGACAA
>Ga0315322_10000897_pt1 | contig 22774 bp, 24 predicted proteins | sample M110021515metaG_FD_203461 | JGI IMG/M metagenome (GOLD analysis project Ga0315322, IMG submission 203461) | Ammonia-oxidizing marine archaeal communities from Monterey Bay, California, United States - M1 100m 21515 | ecosystem: Environmental > Aquatic > Marine > Intertidal zone | place: USA...
GGGTGCGTATACCCAGGAAAAGTTTCTTTCCATCTTTCCATCTTTCCGGTTACGTTCCCGGCCACAATCAGAAAAAGTACCATGCCGTAAGTAAAGAATTCGGTGAAGAATTCCATATCGCCGTTAGCGAAAAGCAGTACGCAGTGAACAGAGACCATTAGAATTCCCACTGCGAATAAAATGCGGTGCATGGACTGCTTGCTTCTTGGCATGCTGAATTTTTGCGGTGAGACGGCAATGATTAAATTGGTCAGCAGAATTAACACCAGATAGCTGGCAGGTACTATGGCCACCATAAGCTGTTTGGATAGGGTAGAGGTGATTTCTCCATCCATGGAGTATTTGCTGGGTATCTGGTCCGGCAGCCCGCTATAGTAAGTAAAATTTATCACGCACATTAGCAACAATAAAATCAGGCTTAGTAAATTAGCTCTAATAAAATTCATGGCTTTTCTTCTCTCCTGTCTTGAAAGAAACCGATGATAAATTGCGCGGCATCATCAAAGACGCTGGTATTAATTGAGTAATAGATGCTCTGGCCGCGGCGATTGGCAACAACCAGGCCGGCTGCTTTTAGCTTGCTCAAATGGTGGGACATTGAGGGGCCGCTAATATCGAAATGCTCCCCAAGCTCCCCTGCCGATAACTCATCCTTTTTTAGCAGGTCGAGTATTTTTCTGCGGGTTGGATCTGAAATTGCTTCGAGTACTGCTTGCATAGGTCCTCCTTAGATATTTAGATAATTATCTAATTTATGTCAAATGTTTTATTGGGCTTCTATTGAAGAATAACGGGGAAGCCCCTAATTACGGGGCTTGTGGGGGATAGTTAAGGGCAGGAATAAACGCCGAAATGTTGCTGACCGTCGACAATATCGGATTCGGCAACGATGACATTGCCTCCCATACGGCCACCTTCGTTCCTGGCTAGGGTCCTGAGTTCGTCTTCCAAACGCTGTTGATTTCGGTCCAGAAACAGAATCTCATCCATGGATTGGGAGCTGGCGCTGCCGATGCGACCGCAGTTGGACACCTGATTCGCATCCAGAATTCTTACCACCTGACCTTCGGCGGTGAGTTGTACCCATGAGGCACAGGCAGAGAGCAGGGAAACTGAAACAGCAAAAAGTGAATATTGCGTTAGCTTTTTCATGGCAGGTTCCTCGGAAATACGGTAAATGTGTCTTAAAAGCGAGGTATCTTAGCAGATTCGAAGAGCCGCAGCGCCATGGAATCGAGCGATGTTGTGATATCATCGGCACTCCTTATTTATGTCAGCAATATCACCCAAGTATCCATTAATAGTAGAATTCTTTAAAAAAGAAGAACAAGAGTTTGTCCGAAATGTCAGCAACTCCCTCAAATAACCGGAATTTACTAATACAGCAATTGAAAAAGATTGTTGGCAGCAGTGGCTATCGGGAAGGGGACGACATAGAGCCCAGAAACTACCGCGACAATATGGGAGATCGCTCTATTGCGCCGGCATTGCTATTGCGCCCATCCAGTACCGAAGAAATCTCTAATATTCTTAAACTCTGTCATGAGATGAAACAGCCTGTTGCCCCCCAGGGCGGTATGACCGGGCTGGTTTCCGCTGCCGCGCCTCTCGATGGCGAGATTTCCCTCAGTTTCGAGCGTATGAAAAATATCGTCGAGGTAGATCGTTTCACCAGCACCATGACGGTAGAGGCTGGAGTCGAACTGCAAACCATTCAGGAAGCCGCCGAGGAAAACGATCTGTTGTTTCCCCTGGACCTCGGTGCCAGAGGTAGCTGCACTATCGGTGGAAACCTATCCACTAATGCCGGTGGTAATAGGGTGATCCGCTATGGTATGACCCGTGATTTGGTTGTGGGTGTAGAAGCTGTGTTGGCGGACGGTACAGTCATAGACGGTGTGCATAAATTGCGAAAGAACAACACTGGCTACGACCTCAAGCAATTATTTATTGGTAGTGAAGGCACGCTGGGGCTAATAACCAAGGCCGTGCTTAAACTATCGCCCAAGCCTAGCAGTCAGACTGTGGCATTCTGCGCTGTCCGAGATTTTGACAAGGTGGCAAATCTGCTGGTTCATATGCAAACCAGACTCGCTTCCAATCTCAGTGCCTTCGAAGTGATATGGCAGAACACCTATGAACTGATCGATCAGCATGTGGCCAGTGTTTCCATTCCTATGCCTGACCAGTATCAGTTTTATGTGTTGGTGGAGAGCATTGGTACCCATGCCGAGACGGACAATGAACAATTTTTACAGGTACTTAGCGAGGCAACCGAGCAAGGGCTAATCGAGGACGCGGTATTAGGTGATTCCCAATCCCGTATCGATAAACTCTGGGGCATAAGGGATGCAGCCGCCGAAGTATTTTCAGCCATCCGCAATATGCATGCCTACGATGTGAGTCTCAATGTCAGTGATATGGGATTCTTTGGTGAGCAGGTAGAAAAAGACCTGCGTAAGAAATGGCCCGATGCCATCATCGGCCTGTTCGGTCATATTGGTGACGGCAATATTCATATTTTGGTTCACGTGGGAAAAAATACACGGGAGCTGCATCATGAAATTGATGAAACCATTTATAGCCTTATACAGACACTCAATGGGTCTATTTCTGCCGAACATGGCATTGGTATCATGAAAAAAGAATTTCTTGCCTACAGTAAGAGCGATTCAGAAATCGCGCTAATGAAGGCGCTAAAGAAAACTATGGACCCTGAAGGAATTTTGAACCCGGGCCGTATTTTTTAGTTTCACATTTTTTGATTTGTAATTTAATTAATAAAGCAAAGCATCACAGGAGTAGGTTATGAGTAATAATCTTGCAGGCAAGAATGTCGTTATCATTGGTGGAACAGCAGGTATAGGACTCGCAGCGGCAATAGCGGCAAGTGAGTTGGGTGCCAATGTTTGGGCGGCAGGCCGGTCTGAAGGGCATATCAAGAATGCAAAAAATATTAGTAATGGCAAATTCGAAGTCCGGCAGGCTGATACCCATGATGCCGATGCTCTTGGAGCTATTTTTAAGGAAGTTGGCACCATAGATCATCTGGTTTCTGCTGCCGTCGGTGGCGAGCGCACCCTGAAGCCATTTCTTGAGCAAACCGAAGAACAATTTAAAGCAGCCTACGACAAGCTCTGGGGTTACGGGAAAGTTGTACGCACCGGTGCTCCCTATCTCGCCGAAGATGGAGCGATAACACTGGTGAGTGGGTCGCCAGCTAGAAAAATCAATCCGAGTCAGTCCGCACTGAGCTGTGTCGGTGCATCTGTAGAGAACATGGTGCGTTGTCTTGCCGTCGAGATGGCACCTGTAAGAGTCAACGTGGTATCACCGGGTACAGTCGATACGGCCATGTTTGACTGGATGGGCGACGAAAAGGAAGGCAAGCTTTCAGCAATGACAGCGGGGCACCTGATCAAGCGTGCTGGCACTTCGGCAGAAGTTGCCGACGGTATTCTTTTTGTTATGCAGAACAAGTTTGTTACCGGCACTACTATAGATGTGGATGGCGGAAGAATTCTGGCGTAATCACTATTCGTTTTCTAAGGAAATGAAGAAACTTAAAATTGTGAAACTTTAAATTATGAAACTTTTTAGGAACTACAGTCGTTATGAGTGAAGTTAATGTCGAGCAGTCTAATACTGATACTGATACTGATACTGATACTGATTTGAGGCTGCCTGATATGAATTTGGTCGACGCCATTTATCAAAGGCGCTCTGTGCGTGGTTATCTTGATAAGGAATTGCCGCAGGAAACTCTCAATCGTATTTTTGAAATCGCCCAGCAGGCTCCATCGAACTGTAATGTTCAGCCATGGAAAGTTTATGTGGCGTCTGGCGAATTGAAAGACAGGCTGTGTAAGCAAATGGTTGAGAATACAGCTGGTGGCGTTACTCCCAATCCTGATTACCCCTATAGAGGTGATTTCGAAGGGGAATACCGCAAGCGACAGGTGGAGTGCGCCGTGGCTCTGTATTCATCCATGGATATTGGCCGCGATGACAAGGCAGGTAGAATGCGTGCGGTGCTGCGTAATTTCGAATTCTTCGACGCACCCTATATTGCGTTTATAGGTATGAACCCTGCTTTTGGGACTACAGTGGCACTGGATGTAGGAATGTGGGCACAGAATCTTATGCTTACTCTGGTTTCATTCGGCTTACATAGTTGCCCAATGGGTACGATGAGAAATTATCCGGACCTAGTGAGGAGGGCATTCGATATTCAGGATGACACCAGGATATTGTTCGGTATAAGCTTTGGCTATGAGGATAGCAGCGTTGCTGCAAATGAAACCCGCACCACAAGAGAGCCAATAACAGCTAATGTCGAGTTTCGATCCGAATAGATATGTTCGGTTTTTCACGAAAAGAAATAATAATAAAAGATAAACAGCCATGAGCTTAAAACCAGTAGTCCTACTATACGACCTCAACAATACCCTGGTGGATGAGTGCGCTGCACTTATTGGCAAGACCGGTCTGTACACTACGATAAATACCTATAATGAAACCAATGCTATGGAAGCGGTCCAGCAATATGACCGTTTCTTTGGTATGGCCACTAATAAGTTGAGCTGTATCATTACCGGCTGGAATAGTTTTAAAAAGCCCAGAGACCAGTTCCTGATGCATCTTAGAGCGAGCGAGCGGGGTGGTCCGATGCGCAAGCCCACACCGGTTATTATTATTACTGAGGATCATCGCACCGACTTGAGAACAATGGCACTCGACCCGACTGATGGCAATGTTTCTGCATATCTCCATGTAGATGATTTTCAGGAAAGTATTGCCGACACGCTTCACAAAATTGTGTTTGGCAATCGGGCTCACGAGCTCAATTCTATTGCCTATGCCAAATTGAGCCATGAGCAGGAAGACTAGTTGACTGAAAAAACAAGAAAGCCCGCCCGGTTTGTAATCGGGCGGGCTTCTTTTTTCAGAAGATCTAAACGTTTCTATGCAGTCATGCAGAATACATTCAGCTTGTTGCCATCCAGATCTCGAAAATAGCCGGCATAAAAACCCTCGCTTCGTGCTCCAGCGGGGCCTTCATCGGTGGCGCCCAGTTCCAGTGCCTTGTTGTAGATAGCATCTACTTTGTCTGTGCTGTCCACCGTAAGGGCGACCATTACGCCATTGCCTACTGTAGCTGCTTCGCCATTATTAGGCTTGATTACACAAAGACCTGCAGCCTGAGGGTCGTTGGCCCAAGCGATGAAGTCATCAGTCTCCATAAAGCGACCCGCGCCTACTTCTGCCAAGAGTGCGTCATAGAATGCCGCTGCCTTCTCAATGTCATTTGTTCCCACAGTTACATATCCGATCATTCGAGCTCCTTATTGTTTTCTTTTAGATTAGGTTTTAAAATTCTGTTTATAAGCTATCTGTTCAAAACAATCTGTCAAAAAACTAAAGGTTTACTAGCTTTTCTTTAGTTGCTTGTAGCGGTAACAGTTAGCAGTGTGATCATTAACCATACCTGCTGCTTGCATCAGTGCATAGCAGATTGTGCTGCCGACAAATTTAAAACCGCGTTTTTTCAAATCTTTGGACATGGTATCGCTTTCGGCAGTTGTAGCGGGCACCTGTTTGGCGGTCTTGCGCCTACCATCCAATACCTTGTGCCCGGTAAAGGACCAGATATAAGAATCGAAGTCTCCGAACTCTTTCTGTACCTGCTGAAAAGCCGAGGCATTGCTACGTATGGAGTAAAGCTTGAGCCTGTTACGAATCAAGCCGGTATCCAGAAGTAATTTTTCAATAGTGCTGTCTCTAAGCCGCGCTACCTTATCGACTTCGAAATTCTTGAAACATTTGCGGTAGTGTTCGCGTTTCTTCAGTACGGTAATCCAGCTCAGGCCAGCCTGCTGGCCCTCCAGACAGAGGAATTCAAACCATAAGCGGTCGTCATGAACGGATACGCCCCATTCCTTGTCGTGATAGTCGATATATTGCGGATCCTTGCCCGGCCACCAGCAGCGTTCTTTCGTGTAAGCTATATTAGTCATATTGGGTTTTTCATGTGCTTCGTCATACTCGAATCATTACTAAATGCAGTATGTTCTTCAAGCGAATTCAGCGAACAAATTGCTTTGTTGCCTAGCCGATCCAGGCTCATCTGCAGTATGCATATTAGGCCAGTTTCAGTGCGTTTGAGGAAGAAAAAGCTGGAAGGAAGTTTTTTGCTCCAAATTCTCCTCTTCTGTTTCCATACATATAACTTTCACTCGTGATCAGTTCATGTTTAAAGCCTGCAACCGCCGGCCTTCAACTTCAGCTGTGTAACACATTGAAATGATGAAATAAATTGCTCGATTTGGGAGGGTGCATGGCATTCGATTGGGGGTTTCCCTGCATTTCGAGGTTCGGGTAACAGCGCAGCTAAAAGCACCGCGCCAGAAATATCGAGAATTATTTGCAATACAGTGAAATAGAAACCCCTAAAACACGATCTCTAATTACAAGGCTTTGAAAATATGATGTGACTGAACATTTAATGAAGAGGATTCATTAGATCGATCGCCAAGGTCATATATTCCCTTACCTTAGTTGTGCCACCCTCTGAGCCGCCCTTGGCTCTTGTTCCTGTGTTTGGATCATTGCCCTGAATTCAAACCGGAACCTTAGGCGCAAGAGTTTACTCCTTCTCTTGCGCCTTTCTTTTGTCTGCAACAATTTACATCGGATATGCGCTATACTCCGCGCAGCATTTCAGGAGCCAAGGCATCACTTCTTTCTCATTAAATCACTCAGCCTCCGAGCAGACTAAGTCCGGCGGCAGGTTATCAGTCTTTTCTATCTCGCAATTTCGCTGGCTGTTCTATGGCAATGTAGCGTTCTTTTTTGCCATGCAGGGGCAGATGCTTACCCGAACCATTTTGGCCTATGACCTCACCGGTGAAGCAACATCTCTGGCCTATATCAATCTGGTTGTCGCTGTACCGATGATCTTTGCTTCTCTGCTAGGTGGCGCTATTACTGACAGGGTAGAGCGCCGCCAACTGGTTATCGTCGGACAATTCTTAATTCTCGCTAATGAAATATTTATTCTCGGGCTGTTGATAACAGACCAGCTGCAATTCTGGCATATGCTGTGTACAGCATTTATAGCGGGATGTGCATTTCCCTTTATTATGCCCGCACGGATGGCTATTACTGTTACGGTGGTGGGGCCGGAACGTTTGCAATCAGCCATGGCTTTCTCCGGGGCCGCGATGAACCTCAGCAGGGTAGTCGGCCCGGCGATGATGGGCTTGATCATTGGTCAGTTCTCGGTGGTTACTGCTTATTCTCTGTCTTCGGTTATGTATGCTATCGCGATTGCCTGCATGTTCCGGGTAGATAAATCCCGTTCGTCCAGTAATGGAGAGTCCAAAAAACATTTGTTTGCCGATATCGCCCAGGGTTTTAGTTATATAAAGAATAATCGACCGGTGCTTATCTGTCTGGCATTCGGCTTGTTGCCCATGTTTGTTGCCATGCCGTTTCAGAGCATATTGGTAGTGTTGGCAGAACAGGCTTGGGGCGTTGGTGAAAGCGGCATCGGCACGCTGATGGCCGTAGGTGGTATAGGTGGCGTACTGGGTTCAATCTGGATTGTGCGTCGCGGGGACTCTCCCCATCGTCTAAATCTTATGTTGGGCAGTACAACGGCTTTTGGCTTCTTTCTGGCTATATTCGTCTATACCAGTAATTTCTACCTCGCCCTTGTCCCACTGTTACTGGCCAATATGTGCGCTAGTGCGGGCCAGACAGTGAACAATGCGGCGGTGCAGATATTGGTGGATGACAGTGTAAGAGGGCGCATGAGCAGCTTTATGATGCTGTCGTTTGCGCTGACACCTATCGGAGTATTCCCGATGGCAATTGCGACCGACAGGTACGGGGCATCCATATCAATCTTTGGTGCCTGTGTGATTCTGGTACTGTGTGTTGCTTTGTTTTATTTCCTTAGCAATACATTGCGCAATCTGGACGGCAGTGTGGGAGAAGCATTCGACAAGGCGAGAGTAAAAGCAGACTCGGAGAAGGTGGCTCTTGAACAAGCCGCCGTTGATAAGGCCACTCTTGATAAGTCCTCTCAGGATAATCTCTCCGAAGCAGCCTCGTCCGTTGAAGAGTCTATTAAGTCAGATTAGGCAGCAGCTTTAGCATCTACATCTTTCCAATGTCTGGCACCATTACCTGGAGTTCTTGTCAGGTTAATCCAGATTTCGGATGCGGCGATGTTGGTCACGCCAGCCATCCAGAAGGTTGTACCAAAGAGAACCTCGATACCGACATTGGTATTGCTCATGAGAATACCCAACATAACCCTTTCTGTAGCGATAGCCAGCATTAAGGCCCAGCTCCGAATCATCCATTCCCGGTGAGCGCCAAAGTCCCGTGCTCGAACACTAGTATAGGCTTTTATCAGGCAGAATAATGTATAGGCGCCAAAGTAGGCAGTGGCCATAGACTCATTGAACCCTTCGGCTTCTAGACCGGCGAAAGGGTAAAACACACCGATAAATACTCCCGATAACGCAGCCATGCTGCCACACAGCAGAAATACACGACCACTCCAGCGGTGGAAATTGGTGTAGTTCTTTCTGATCGGGCGTAGAAATTGAAGTGGGCCGATTACCATAATCAGCATGCCGCCAATCAGGTGCGTCCATGTAGCGAGAGAATGCTCCCAGTAACGGATATCAAAAGCATTGGCTGCTTCTGCAGGGTTCTCAGTAGCAGCCATCTCGTTAAGGAAATCGGCGCGCCCGAAAATGGATGTGACGGCGGTGAATATCAGTACAGCCATCATCAGCCAGCCGAATGCTTCCACTATCTTTCTGATCATGGGCATAGAGCCGGCTGAAAATTCCAGCATTGGATTAGTTCGAGCTGTTGATTCGGTGCCTGCAGCCATATCGCTCATAATTTGTCTTATTGGAAAAGGTATGTAATTTACTAGACGCAAGCATATCCAAGAAGGTTAATAAATTCTACAAATAGAATTTGTGGGTAGCGGAGCTTACCGCGAAAACGCGCTCTAGTATCGAGCCTAGTGCACACAGGTATCATGGCGCTACAGGCGGCAGTAGAGCAGAAAGAGAACGCTTATCTGCTGGGCGATGTTCCGGCGTTACTACTGGTGGCGGTGGTTACCGACTAAGCTAAAGTCGAGAGCTTGGCTAGTGAACAGATATCAAGGTCAGCCAAGCTCTCATGGAATTATCACTAGCCCACGAGTGACCCATTCCGATTAAGCGTATATAATCCGCATTCCACGCGCCCATAGCTCAGCTGGATAGAGTAACTGGCTTCGAACCAGTTGGTCGGGAGTTCGAATCTCTCTGGGCGTGCCAAATTCTTTAGCTAACCACTTGAAAGACTTAGAAAACTTCACAGTCTTTGGAGCAAGTGGTGACCAAATCGTTGACCAATTTAGGGAATCCAGCTTTCACATATAAGAAAGATGGAATCTTCTACTACTCGCGCAGAGTACCCTCTGATCTGCGTAATCATTACTCTAAACCCCGAATAGTTCAGTCCCTCAGGACACGATCGCAATCTGCTGCGGCTAGGACATCTTTAATTCTGACCTCACGGTTGGAAGAGTATTGGCTGCGTTTAAGAGTTCAAAAGTTTGAACTGCCAAAACAGTATCTAATCTCAGATGCTGATTCTTCGGGAGGCTCAGTCCTTCCAAATATTCAAGAGGCACTTGAAGAGTATTTCAGATTGAAAGGGGAGGGTAAGGACAAATACTTCTATGCCCTAACAAACAGAAATATAGGTTACTTGATTGAATGTCTTGGAATACGATCTTTAGATCTGTATAGCACAGCAGATGCAGCACGGCTGAGGGATTGGCTTGTTGGTAGAAATCTATCGCCCTCAACAATTAAAAGAATCTTCAGCACTATCAAATTCGTCATTAATTTATTCATTGCTGAACGTGGATTAGACATAAAAAATCCATTTTCTGGTGTTTATCTTCCTACACAAGAAAACAAAAGAACAAGGCATCCCATCAGTTTTGAAAATATTAATAAGTTAAGAGTAGCTTGCGAAGAGAAGAACGATGAGCTGCGTTGGCTTGTTGCTCTACTGGTAGATTCAGGAATGCGGCTGTCGGAAGCGTTGGGATTGAAAAAATCTGATTTGTATCTAAATGAAAATCTTCCATATGTGAGTATTCAGGAGCATGAACATAGAAGACTCAAAACTGCAAACAGTGTAAGGAAAGTTTCGTTGATCGGGATTTCGCTGTGGGCTGCAAATCAAGTAAACCAACGAAATGGTGAGTACTGTTTTCCACGTTATGTGAATGCTGATTCTTGCAAAAGAAACTCCGCTAGCGCTGCTCTAAATAAGTGGGTAAAGACTGTATGTCAGACTAACGATGTTATTCACGGCCTTCGTCATGCTTTCAGAGATAGACTGCGCTCAGTTCAAACTCCAAGTGAGGTGATAGACCAACTTGGTGGTTGGTCACATAGGAGCATAGGTGAGAGTTATGGTGATGGTTATCCTTTAGACGTTCTAATGATTTGGATGAAGGAGATAGAGAGCAAAGGAAGGTGAGTCACCACTTGCTCCAAAGACTGTGAAGTTTTCTGAGTCTTTCAAGTGGTTAGCTAAAGAATTTGGCACGCCCAGAGAATGGTGCGTACCTTAGTCAGGAGCTAACAACTCGGAAGCCCGTTCAAGATCAATGATTTATCAGAACCTAGTTCACTGTCAAAGGTCTATTTTGGTCTACTATTTGGTCTACTATTTGGTCTACTGTCACTTCAAAGCTCTACAGGCCCCGTAAACTCTGGAGTTTCCCCAATCCTTCATTTAGACGGGTAGTCTGATACCTGTGAGGTTTTAGCGTTGCTTAGAGGGCTTCTGAGAAGCTCTGAGGGATATGCAGGAGGCCAGTGGGGGTGCTGGAGATATATAGTTGTTGTGGGAGATTTTTAGGGCTTTGGAGTGTTAAGTAGTTCTTGGATTAAGCGTATTCAATTCCAGTTGTTGCAAGTCCAATCAGATTTATACTTTCGGCGTTGAGAGGATGCTCCGCAACCTGAGTGGCAAGTTCAAGTGGTGTTAATGACCCTGAATCAATGAGAGTTGCATAAGTATCAATAATATCTTGAGGTGCTGTCTGGCCGGTAAGGTTCTGATAAAAAGTGCTAACCAATTCAGTGCCAGAAGGGTCCGATCCAAAAACAGTGTCTAGGGCCAACTGAAGTAAGCCTTCAAAGCTGGTTCCACTATCCAATGCTTCTAATCCAATAGTGACATACTCCGTGATTTGAACTCCTTCTGCTCCAAGAAAGGCACCGAGCAGTTTGGCTATCGCTCCAGCGTTTCCATCAATGTCTAGAGCAAGTTTCTTGTCAACAAATTCAACTCGCTCTACATTTTTAAGTGTCTCTGAGTTAAATGACCAACCCTCCCAAGAATCCTCCGAAGAATTAGGTAATACATCAACGACAAATTTTCCCCATGAGAATTGGTTACTATCCGCAGGAAAAACTACTGTATCTATGCCGGATCCGCCATCAGTTGTATCCGGATCATCATTAAGCGACAGATAAATAGTATTATTTTGATAGTCTCCGTAGATCTGATTGGTGAATGAAGAATCTTGAACAGAGGGATCAGAATCTAATAAATCATATAAAGCCAAGTTTTCATAAGTGACGATTTCATATCCGAGATCTTCAAGAATAGCTAGATCTATTCTTCCGATATCAAGTCTGTTTCCTTGATAGTTTCCCCATTGAAACATCAACCCGCTAGGAACGCGGTTTTCCTCATAATCGGTGTTACCGTAATGATCTCCGTTAATAGCGCTCAAGGGTAAAGGACTACCATAGAGTTCAATTACTTTCTCACCGACAAAAAAGCCTATGCCTGATTCAGATGTAGTTAATCTCTGCCATTCTTGAGTACTTCCATACAGCCCTAATGCATGGAAGACTTCGTGTATTAGTACACCAATAAAATCAAACGACCCTCTTGGAATGGCTGGTGTAATGTTTTTGTCTGGTTTTGGATCAATCCATACTGGCATACCATAATTACGAATAGTTCCGTCTTTACTGAGGTAAATCGTCGTGCCAATGTCAGGCTGATCTGGGTATTCATCAATTCCAGTTAAAGCTTCACTGAGCGTGCTATTTGTCCATGCACTACCCGTCCAGTTGACACTCCCTAGAGCAGGGAGTATTCCATCAGCTTCCGGATATGGAGATTGAGAGTGATCGGCAATACGGATTTCCAAATCCATGGTGCCTTTCCAATTGATATATTCACCGATATGTTTGGCGACATAGATCCCAGCGTCGCGCAATTCGTCCTCAAGAGCTTGATCAATCAGGTTCTGAGGGTCAGATACTGTAACTGTATAATTGGTCACTTATTTTGTTGTCGTCTTTCTTTGATTAATCAAAGTACTCTGACCCCTTTTTCTCATTGATTCCTAAATTAAAGATCAGCCAACCCCTGATGCAAATTCCTATGAAAATGAATAATAGCTTTTTCGAATTTGCCATAGGTGAAGTGTGAATTTGCTCCACTGCCAAGACTTGCCTGAATACCCGCAACTACCGCATCGTCTTCTTTGCCGCCAGTATCCCTCACGAACTCAGCATCCCGCATGGCTTTCTCTGAAAGCTCTGCGCCCTCACATTTGTCAGCCAATTTGAAAATATGCTGCCTTGTTTCTGAAGGTGATAGCGGTTCTGAAATCGTTACAGAGATATGATTGGACAGCTTGGCTATGGCGACATTGGGGAAGAGCTGATAGACATAAGTGACCATACCAGAGATGCTACGCTCCGATTCAGGGATGTCGCGGAGTTTTTCAATTCTGCGGAACGGGTAGGTTACCCGGCTGTTCCTGCCGAATGTCTCCACTACGTTTAGATTGTCATAGCCATAGGGGTAGAAAGTCTCGCGATGAGTCGGTTTTATATGATAACCCTCGAGACTGGCCTCCAGATTTAGCTTCCAGTTAAACGGACTCACTGTTTCTTCAGAAACGAAAATCTCTTGTTCATCTCCGATAAGCTTGGGTATGTCGTCCAGTGCGTCAAGCGCACCATGATTATCTGACTCCACCTGAGTTACGAAAACCAGACCGTGGCTCTCGAATGCCGACACTGGGACGAGGGAGTGCTCGCACTTATCAAGATCGGGAAATCCATGTTCATGGGGAATGAATTGCAGTTTGCCATCAAGTCCGTAAGCCCAAGCGTGATAAGGGCATACAAAGGTCAGGGTTTGACCGCTGCCCTGGGCTACTTGCATTCCGCGGTGACGGCAGGCGTTACGATAAGCCCGAACCTCGCCTTGTTCATCCCGAGTCACGATCAACGGCGTGCCAGCTGCACTTCTTGCCAAAAAATTACCTGTTTCCGGTATTGCGGCTGATGGACAAAATGGAACAGGTAATTTTCTCAGAAGCTCTATCTCCTGATCGAAGCGCTCTTGGGAGCGGTAATTTTGCACCGGCTCGCGCCACGTATCATCAGCGAGTTCTGTGGTGCGTTTGTCGATATGTTGGAATACTTGTTGTATGACTTGTTGGTCGCTAAGAAGAGGCATAAAAACTCATAAGCAGGTTCAGGGAATGTCTAGTATCTCGCAAGGTAAAGCTGATAATCAAATTTAGAAGAAAAACGGGGTTAAAAAAAGGGCTCTGAGTAAAAACACAGCACTGTATTTTTACTCAGAACCCTTTATTGAGAGCCCTTTATTGGTCTTCTATCTAAAGAAAATCAACCAACAAATAAGCCGCAAGCAATACCGCAACCCAAAGGACCATGCTGCCAGTCAGCCATGTACGTGCCATAGTACCCTCAGGCCCATGAGTGCGATTAATACCTGACATCAGGCTCGCTGAGCGCCCCCTTAGCCAGTTACCAACCACCTGACCGATGCTGGCTAGAATGCGTTTAATGCTCTGGTAAATACGAGGGAACGACTTGCGATAGAACCATTCGGCATCCAGGTTGATGGATGGAACCTCTGCAGGATAACGACCACTGCGGTGCAGGAAGACCACGCCTAGAGTAGCGAAAGCCAACAGCTGTAATTGCGTCAACACGTGGGTCATGTCATACGGTGAGTAAGGCGCATCGTATGGCAGGATGTTATACAGAATTGAAGGGAATACACCGATTGCAACACAAAGGACTGCGGCGATACCCATGGCGAAAAGCATATTCTTCGGTGCTTCTCGTGCCGGAATATTCTGGTCGTGTGCAAAAAAGGCGAAGTAGGGGATCTTGATTCCGGCGTGTTCAAGTACGCCAGCTGATGCAAACAGCATGAACACCCAGATTACGCTATGGCCTTCCTCAATCAGCGCTGACATCACCATGGACTTACTGATGAAACCGGCAACCAGAGGGAATGCGGAAATGGTAAGAGCGCCGACAATACATAGCGATGCGGTTATAGGCATCTTCTTGTAAAGCCCGCCCAGCTCTGAGGCCTTGGTGCGACCGGTGACATAAAGCACCGCGCCCATGGACATGAACAGCAAGCCTTTAAACAGTACATCATTGAAGGCGTGCCCCGTGGCGCCATTCAGTGCCAGGGCCGAACCAACCCCGATACCGCAGACCATGAAGCCAAGCTGGTTAATCATGGAGTAGGCCAACACGCGGCGCAGGTCGTTTTCGATAACTGCGAAGAAAATCGGGTAGCAGGCCATAAAGGCGCCGATGTAAATCAGCATCTCGGTGCCGGGGAAACCTCGCGCCATTGCGTAGACCGCTACCTTGGTTGTAAAGCAGCAGAGGAATACGGTGCCGGTTGCAGTGGACGCCGGGTAACCATCGGTAATCCAGTTGTGCAGGAAGGGGAAGCCACACTTGATGCCAAAGGCAAAGAAGATCAGCCATGCTCCAGCGGCGTCGATACCGATTTCGTTGAACATCAGAGAGCCGGTGTCCAGCCAGTACCAGATAGCACCTGCCATGAGCAGTACACCCGACAGCACCTGGAATACCAGATAACGAATGCCTATGGATACGGATTTTTCATCACGGGAAGCCCAAACTAGAAAGGCTGAACTGAGACCGAGAATTTCCCAGAAGATGAACAAAGTAAACAGGTCGCCGGCAAATACGGCGCCTACGGCACTTCCTGCATACAATAAGCCCGAAACATGCTGCAGAGTATCTTTAAGATGAATCGAGTAGAGAATGGCAATGAAAGCGCCAATATGAAAAATATAACCGAAGATCAGGCTGAGATCGTCGACGCGGTAAGGCATCAGGTTCAAATTCATTAGCTGATATTCGACCACCGTGCCGGACTCCACGCCCAGCAAGTGTAATCCACCCACAACAGGTGCCAGCAGCATTATTGCCGAGCGTACTTTGCCTTTGGTAAAGCCTGCCAGTATGGCAGCGACTAAAAATGGCAGAAAGGGATGAAACTCAGGCATCGTCATTCCCCTTTTCGTTCTCCTTCTCTTGTCCCTCTTTTTGCTCCGGCTTGTAATAATACTCTTCGTCACGGCCTACTACCGTGCGCAGAGCTTTGGACAGCACCACTACACCAACCAAAGCGCCAAATCCATAGAAGGCATAAAAAGCCGGAATTTCTTCGATGGGCAAATAAGTATGACGGTGAACAATTAAGTCAGTGATAACCAGAAGGGCACAGATAGCGAACAAGCCATAGCGAATTCGCTGATGGACTACCGGGTTTTCCGCCCAGCCGATTTTGTTGTCATCCGATGTCTGCATAATAACCTCTTGTTAACCTACTGCCATTGTCGCCAGCTCATACCAAAGCTGTGGGAAGAAGAACAGCACAACACACATAAACGCCGTGATGGAAATGGCGACGCGGCAGAACATGGGGGCTTCCTTAATGCCTTCATTCCCGCTGCCGTCTTCACTCTTGCCGAAGAATGCCCGCAGCGGAATAGGTAGCAGGTACACAATATTAAGAAGCGAGCTAAACAATAGCGTGGCCATTAGAACCAATTGATCGGTTTCCAGAGTTGCCTGTACTAAATACCACTTACTCCACATGCCACCAAATGGCGGTAGCCCGATAATGCTAAGAACCCCGATTGTGAAAGCGGCGAAGGTCAGCGGCATACGACGGCCAAGGCCATTCAATTGACTGATTTCTGTTTTATGTGCGGCTACAAGAATTGCTCCAGCACCGAAGAACAGGGTGATCTTGCCAAAGGCGTGCATGACAATATGCATGGCACCACCCACTACACCGGTTAAGCCCAGTAGGGCGCCCAGCGAGATATAGCCCAACTGGCTCACGGTAGAGTAGGCCAGTCGTGCTTTTAGATTGTCTTTGGTGGTAGCTACTAATGAGGCCAGTAGAATCGATGCGGCAACCATGTAGGAGAGTAGCTCGGTAATCGGCAGGTCGAGGATTAGATCCGGACCGAAGATATAGAGCGAGACTTTTAATAAGGTAAATACACCGGCTTTTACCACGGCCACAGCGTGCAATAGCGCACTTACCGGGGTCGGTGCCACCATGGCCGCAGGCAGCCAGCGGTGGAAAGGCATAATGGCAGCCTTGCCTACTCCGAAGAAGAACAGCACCAGCAGCACGCTTAGCATTGCCTTGGATGCTGTGTCTTCCAGTATGCCTCCCGGAGTGAATTCCAAAGTGCCAGCCAGAAACCATGTCCAGATCAGCGCCAGTAACAGGAACGCGATAGAGGTTCCTATCAATATGCCCAGATAAACCCGGCCGGCCTTACGGGCAGCGTCGGTTCCGGCATGGGTTACCAGAGAGAAGGTGGAAAGAGTCAGCAACTCATAGAACACAAACAGGGTGAACAGGTTGCCGGAGAAGGCTACGCCTTGAGTGACCGCAATGGCCAGAGCAAAGAACATATAAAAGCGCGTTTGATTCTCTTCATGATGGCCGCGCATATAACCAATGGCATATATAGAGGTTATGGGCCACAGAAAGCCAGCTATCAGGGAGAAGATCATGCCCAGGGGCTCGAGGGTGAACTCAATAGTTATGCCCGGGAATGGTTCGGCAAATACGATATTAGGTCGTCCGCCGGCTAATACATCCATGGTCAATGGAATCAAGAGCAGGAATAGCAGAACAGATGTTACCAGAGTGACCGCTTCACGCAGGTTCGGGTTATTACCGATTAGGCGAATCAACACTGCCGCAATAATCGGCAGAACAATAATTAGTGGCATTAACATTTCAGGTGACATCGATGCTAACCCCCCATGCCTAGCAGACTGGCAGCCGCCTGTTCGGCAGCTCCCACAGTCAGGCTGGTATCAATGCCGAAATAGATGCTCGCCAGAATAAGAATCCAGGTGGGTATCAGCAGGCCCAAAGGTGCTTCCTTGACGTTCGCTGCCTCGCCTTCGGCGGTTTGGAAGTAAGCAGCTTCCACCAGTTTCCAAATGTAAATCACAGCCAATAATGAGCCGAGAAGCACAAATACGGCTACCGGCCACATGCCCTGCTCGAGAGCGGCAAGAACCAAATACCATTTGCTGACAAAACCAACTGTAAGCGGTACACCGATAAGGCTTAGGCCGCCCAGTACCACAGCCATCATGGTCCACGGCATAGTCTTGCCGAGGCCACGGAAGTTGGCAACACTTGTACCGCCTGTTCTATAGAATAATGCCGCCAGGGCAAGGAACAGGCCGCCTTTCATCATGGCGTGGTTGAACAGGTGCAGGATAGCTGCGGTGAGGCCGGTTTGGGTCGCGAAGCTGATGCCCAGCATCATGTAACCAATCTGCGCCACACTGGAATAGGCCAGCAGTCGTTTAACATTGTCTTGATAGATGGCTACTGCCGAGCCGACGAAGATTGCGCATAGCGACAGTATCAGCAACATAAAGCCCAGCGGCATTATGTCGAAAGAGTATTCAGCACCGAAAATGGTGAAGAAGAAGCGCAGCATTACATACACGCCGACTTTGGTAGCGGTAGCGGCAAGAAATGCGCTGGCGACAGGTGGTGCATAGGTATAGGCGTTAGGCAGCCACAGGTGCAGCGGGAACAAGGCCAGTTTTAACGACGTACCTACTGCAATAAAGGCAAATGCAGCTGCCACCGTGCGAGAGTCAGTCAAATCACCCAGTCTTAACGCCAGGTCCTGAATATTCAGTGTGCCGGTGGACATGTACAGCATGCCCACACCAATCAGGATAAAGGTGGCACCAATAGTACCCATGATCAGATACTGCAGAGCTGCGGTCAGGGACCGGCGGTCTTTGCCAAGACTGATGAGGATATAGGTGGAAAGGGAAGAAACTTCCAGAAAAACAAAAATATTAAAGGCGTCACCGGTGATGGTAATACCCAACAAGCCGGCCAGACATAATAAATAGGCTGTGTAGAATAGTGATTGCTTGGTTTCGGCTATTTCAGCTGCCACGCTGGTGCGTGCTGCCAGTATCACCACTGTGCTAATGAGGGACACAATCAATAGTACAAAAGCATTGAGGGCGTCTACATAGTATTCAATGCCCCAAGGGGGTTCCCAGCCTCCCATTTCATAGGAAATAGGGCCGTCAGCGAGAACTGTTTGCAATAGGGTATAACTGATGACCAGTGCCACCACACTGACCAGCGTGGCAAGCATATGGGAAAGGCTGCCGCGGCGTAACATTAGCGCCAGCGGCGCAGCCAACAACGGGATAATAACTTGCAGGGCGGGTAGATTATTCGCAATCACAATGAATTATCCTGATCGTGAATTTCATCTTCTTCGACGGAGCCATATTCTTCTTTAATACGAACAATCAAAGCCAAGGCGAGTGCGGTAGTTGCCACACCAACAACAATGGCTGTGAGAATCAATACATGAGGCAATGGGTTGGAGTAAGCGGTAACCGAATCATCGAGAATCGGTGCAGCGCCACCTGACACTTTGCCCATGGTGATATATAGAATGAATACCGAGGTCTGGAAAATATTCAGGCCTACGACTTTCTTGATCAAATTGCCCTGGGCGATGACCACGTAAAAGCCGACCATCATCAGGAAAATGACAATCCAGTAATTATAAAGGCCTAGAGTTGTATCCACTATTCTTCATCCTTCGACAGCGTGCTGCGGCCGGTAAAGTTGAAGAAGATGGAAATCATAACGGCGGTTACAGTTACGCCAACGCCGAATTCAACTGCAAGAATGCCATAGTGTTGACCGTGCAGGGCATCGTGTGCCAGAACATCGTAATCGAGGAAATTGCCACCTAATAACAGGGACAGTACGCCGGTACCACCGTAAATTAGCACACCGGCACCCATCATATAGCGTAGAAATAGCGGGGTGATTACTTGTTCGCCTTTGGTCAATCCAAAAATAATTGTGTACAGAATAATAGCAGCACCAAAGATCACGCCGGCCTGAAAGCCGCCGCCCGGACCATAGTCACCATGGAACTGTATATATAGGGCGTATAGGAGAATTAGGGGGATCAGGGCCTTGGTGATAACCTTCAGCACCAGATGGTGTTCCATAACGGCCGGGCGCTTTTCATGGCGTCTGTCACCGGAAACGCCCAGCAGAGTCAGCACGCCCAGGCCTGCTGTAAAAATGACTACTACCTCGCCCAAAGTATCGAAGCCACGATAGCTGGCGAGTACCGAGGTGACGATGTTAGGCATGCCCACTTCTTCATAGGACTGTTCGATATAACGGGGGGCAACATGCTGGTGCACAGGTGCGTCAGGATCGCCCATATAAGGCATGTCCAGCGTGCCGTAAATCAAAACCAGGCCGGTAATTGTGACCACTGCCAATGGCAATAAGGACGATGGTTTCACCCGAGCCTTTTCTTTGCGCACCGTCATTGCCAGTGTGCCTAACATTAGTACCGTGGTAACACCGGCGCCGACTGCTGCTTCTGTCAATGCAACGTCAACAGCTTCCATCGTCACGAAGAATCCAGCGGAAAGTAAGCTGTAAATACCAAACAGCATGACAATGGCAAACAGATCGCGCATGAACACTACAGACAATGCCGTGACAGCGAGCATGCTAAGCAACACGATATCGATCAGGGTGTTGATGGCGATTCTCCTTCAGGCTGCGTGCTTTCTGCGCCAGACTTATTATTCGCGTCAAGGTCAGTCAGTGGCTTTAAACCACCGTGGAGTGCAGATTTTGCCAGGGCATGGGCCGCTGTGGGGCTGGTATAAGTCAGGATTAACAGAATCATCACCAGTTTGAATACCATCATTGCGTCAGTGGCCTGCAAGACCAGCCCCAGCACGATAAAGCCTGCACAGAGAGTGTCAGTTACGCTGGCCGCATGAAGCCGGGTGTAGAAGTCAGGAAAGCGAAATAGGCCAACGGCACCTGTTATGCCGAGAAATCCGCCACCGACAAGAAAAAACCAGCTCAACATATCCAGTATTCCAGCCATCAGGATTCCTGCTCCCGATGATCGCCATATTCAAAGAATCGCAATACCGCGACGATACTGATGAAGTTAATCAGGGCATACACCAGAGCGATATCGATGTAATCGAAACGTCCAGAGATCAGGCCGAAGACGGCGATTAGCAATACAGTTTTGGTGCCAAACATATTGACGGCAAGAATGCGGTCATAAACAGTGGGGCCCAGCAATGCGCGTGCTAGCGCCAGTACCATTACGACCAGAATTGCAGCGGAAATTGCGAAATACATCAGTTTTCCAGGCTCCGTACACGGCGGTCCATATCGCCAGATTCCACACCTTCACGGGAGGCCCGGGTCAGGGCATGCACAGTGAACTGATCTCCTTCAATTTCCAAGGTCACGGTGCCCGGCGTCATGGTGATGCTATTGGCATAGAACGCTCTATATAGATCAGTGCTCTGGGAGGCTGCGGTAGTGATTACGCGAGGCTCAATGGCTGGATTACGTTGCCAGATGCAGCGAATCACTTCGATATTCGATTTTACGATTTCCTTCACCAGCCAGGCCAGATAGAACGGCAGGCGCGCGGAAAGAATGACCGGGGGTTCGTATTTGTCGCTGATGCGGGACATGCGGGTGTTAAGCCAGACCACGAAGAGTATGGAGATAAGACCCAGACTTAATAGGAGACCATCAAAGTGTCCGGAGTTGATGATCCAGAATACAGCCAGAAGGAAGAAAAGCCATATAAAATTTTTCATCTCGCCAATCCCGTCTATCTTGCCCAGATTTTATTGTAGTTAATTTTTTACTGCTGTGACCCGTGTTCTTGCGGATTGGCAGAGTGGCGTCGATAGAATTGTTCGATCTGACGCCAGTTTTGGCAATGAAGATTTAAGCATTGTGGGATGAAAAGGGCAATACCGTGGCAGGGAAATCGGACCAGAAAGCGACGGACTGAAGGTCTTACTTCTTATATATGTACGCTGTAGAGTGAAGGTGTAACTTCTTGTAATAATTTGAGAGCACATACAGCATGCTATTGTCGAAACTGTGCTCTGCGCTTGATGTTTCCCCTTCATTCTCCGTTTTACTTTCCATTTCACTTCTTATTTCACTTCGGTTCTCGAGGTTTCTTCTCTATACTAATCCGATTGTAATTCTCTAAACACCATCTGTCATGAGCTCAACATCCAAAGAAGACCTATTCCTTCGAGACACCGAGTCTGGGCTCTTCTCTCTGGTAAACGGTGATCCGCTAGGAAAGTGGATTTCCCGGCTTGCCATCAGTTACCGTTTGCGCGCGGTATTGATAGCCATGATGCTGAGCTTTTCGGTTGCTATCGTGGCGCTATTCGAAGGCACGCTTGTCAATGATGAGATTGCACTGGGCCTGCTGCACGATATTGGCTAGTGGAATCAATATCTGTTGGCATTTCCGACGTTTATCTATATTGCAGGTTCCTATTTTGGCACTCTTCCAAAAACCCTTAGATTGCTGATTGATTCAGGTGTTTTGCTGGCTAGCGAAGAGGAGTGGGAAAAGGTTCGCAGATTTACCAGTGCAAGACTGATGAGTAACCCAATTGTATTCTTGCCCTATGAATTTGGAATGGCAGCAGCCTTTCTTACTTTTAACGTAACCGAAACTTCCGGTCCCTGGTATGACGCAGAAAAGTACATTGCTGGCTGGCTAATACCGGTTCACGCATTCTTCCTCTTTTTTCTGCTCACCCATCTAGGCCTGAGACTTTACATCGCCTTTCTGATTCTCAAAATGCTATTTGGCTTTAAAGTTAATATTCAACCATTTCATCCAGATGGTTGTGGCGGCTTGGGAAGTCTATTGAAGCAGTCGAAAAAACTCAATTGGAGCATGGCCAGCATTGGGGTTATAACAGGAGTGGCAATACTTTCGAACATCTATAATTACAATGTTGGTTTATATGATATTTCCAATGTCCTTGCTTATGCTTCTTTTATTCTATTCGCCGGGATCGCTTTTTTCATCCCCCTGTATGCTTTATCCGCGAGTATGCTGGATGCGAAACAGAAACTTTTAGCGTTGATTGATCAGCGCTATCGTAAATTAAGAGAGCGTGGTTCCGTTGCGAATAACGATATGGACGATCTCGGCAATGATCACGTCGCGGACCTTAAAGCATTATCGGCACTGCAAAATACAGCACGTTCAATGAGAGTGTGGCCTTTTGATAGAGCTAGTCTGGTTGTTTTCGTACTCACTATCACCATACCTTTCTTTATTGTTGTTGCGTTTGGCGTGCTACTGATTCCAGTTGTTTAGGTAAGCCCCAGAAGTTAAGGTGATTGGGTTGCCTAATACCGGACATTGAATGACCATAATCCAAGTCTGATTTATTCCTTTGTAATCTCA
>Ga0315322_10000899_pt1 | contig 22700 bp, 9 predicted proteins | sample M110021515metaG_FD_203461 | JGI IMG/M metagenome (GOLD analysis project Ga0315322, IMG submission 203461) | Ammonia-oxidizing marine archaeal communities from Monterey Bay, California, United States - M1 100m 21515 | ecosystem: Environmental > Aquatic > Marine > Intertidal zone | place: USA...
GATGTTTCTGGACCCGAATGCCTCCGTGGAAATCGTAAACGGCGGGCAAGGCTATGATCTTAGTCAAGCTGGCAATAGAGGCTTTGACGCGGATGCAGTCCGCATTTTTGGAGAGGGATACCGCCCTCCAGAATTCGAAGCCTTCATTTATGGTGGTGAAGTCGCATCCTTAGTTTTGAAAAAGGCAGGCGAGGGTAACTTCACGGCGGATGGCAGCAAGGTCTATTTCCTTGGAGAAGACGGCAATGCGATTGATCCTTCGATCGATGCCGCATTTATAAACGGAAGCCTTGTCCGGCGAAATACCTTCAGTGAAAAGGCGGCTGATAATTTGTACGACGTTAACGGCATTAATTTTCAGGCTAATGGAAATGGCTCCGGATGGACGACTCCGCCTACCGTATTCGCGGATTGGGGAAACACTGGATGGGGAGGGCATGTTGGAGTGACCGATCTGGAATTCAACGCCACTCTTTCAGAGGTTATCGTTCAGAACCCCGGGTTCCGGTATTCCGTTCCGGCCAAGGTAAATCTCTTCGGCGGGCAACTTTTTGATTCTAATGCAAGTGCCGTTTTCAGGCCGGCAGTTGTCGAAATCAATGGCACCGATGTAGATGGTGGAATTACGTCCTATAGGATAGTCGACGGAGGAACGGGTTATATTCGTGAACCTATCGTTTCAATTACCGGAGGGGGAGGGGTAGGGGCTACCGCAATCGCGTTCGTGAACATTTTCGACGGAAACGTCACGGGAATTTTCCCCATAGAGCCCGGTCGGGGATACCACAACCTTGACGCAAACAACGTCCCCGCGGCCAAATTGTCCTTCAACCATGTGCTCGGTGCTGCAGAGCGAAATGCGAGTGTCGTTTTACGGCTTGGGGGAAACCTGAACAAACCGACGATCGTCAAAAATAATGATGACCCTCAATACATCACGCCCTGGGTTGAGATTTATGATCGCGGACGGGCAAACGTTCCCGAAGCGGATCGGGCCGAGGCGGTCGCCAAGGTAAAGGATGGCAACATTACCAAGATTATCGTGACCAAGAGCGGTCGGGGATATGTGGATCCGATTGTGGCCGTTCGTGGATCTCCACCCAAGCTCGCTCCCTATTTCGACCCCAATAACAATACCAAAAGGCTTTGGCAGTGCACCCATGTGCGGGAGGATACGAATGGCAGCTTGCATGGATGTGGCCATATTCATGAAGGAGACAATCCGCCAGCTTCTTGTCCCGGGGAAACACCGCCAGGTCCCAAGCAGACCACTTCCGCGGCCAATAACAACTGGTGGACCAAACACGCGGCTACTTGCAGGAACCATGCATCCCATGCCGGAACCACCAACCACAACAGCATGGGCTTTAAGGTACGTTCCTGCGGAGGCATTCCTGCAGAGTTCGTGTTGATCAATGACCCATACCGTTTTCCCCGAACCGATTGGTTGCCCTATGACGTAAATTGTTCGGCAATCGTTTTGGACGGAATGATCCGGGAAATCGTGGTTGAAAATAATGGAACACGCTACATCTCGCCCCATCTTGAATTCAAGGGAACGGGCGGTGAAGTGGATGCAGTTCCCGTTTTTGACGAGCAAGGATATCTAGTGGACGTCTTCTTTGACGACCCGAGAATAAAAAACTTGGAAATAGACAAGATCGACAGGCCTTTGGGTGCAGGTCAGGGCTTTACCGAAAGGCCTTGGACCAAAGATGCCAACTACGATGCAGTTTACGGCCCCCGCGAACTGATCACCTTCGAAGTGCATTCGGATATGGCCTTTGCCGGAGAGATAATAGATTTGCTCTTTGGCATTCCCGCTATTCTTCTTCCGCAAACTTCACATGTTTACACAACCGTTCTGCCCCGTGATTCCTGGGGTGATCGCGTGGTTGACATAGAAGTCCTTGACGTTGGCCTTTTTGCTGAAGGCACTCAAGCAACCGTACAAGTGGATTTTGATTTCAACAGCTCTTTTTATAGCGACGGGGTTCCTGCCACCGCAATCGCGAGGTTTACCAACCGGTTAACAAGAATGGAACTTGATCATAACGGAACCCACTCTTGGAATAATTACCCGACTGCGGATGGCAACAAGAAGACCGTAACGAGAAGTACCTTTCTTGCGGAACCAAAGGTAACGATATTCAATGAGTTTTATGATGATTTCTTCGGCCTGCAATTCAAGAGGCCATATTCCTTTTTCCTTGATGAAAACAAAACCTCCCAAGTCCGGTTGAACGGGGTGGTTGACTATGACGTTGCCTCTGAGCGCTCGTATCTCGACCTCGTCGTGGACGAGCGCCTGCCCAATAAGTTTTATTACGGATTAGCCGACTCTAACCGGAGTGCAATGGGTGGAGAAATTTTGATTGGGGAAGGAATGCATTATGCGAATTGGGGCAGTACCGAGCAATGGGGCGCAGTTGCCTATACCGATGCCGATGGTTTCTATGCGGTTTCGGGCCTTGATCCGGGCTTCTATAACGTGGCTGTTGTCATGGAGGACGAAAGGTATCAGGAAATGACGTTTCGTCCCGACTCAAACATGTCTCTGGTTTCCAAGACCATTCACATCCCTGGTTTTTCCTCCCTCTCTCTTGAGACGGACCGCAGAGGATTGGGAAAAAGCAGATTGATTTGGAGTTCAGAAAGCCGGGCCCGCGGACGGACGGCTACCCCTCAAACGCCCCCTGACACCTTCAAGGTGCTTGAGGGAATTGGCGGCGGTTTTGTAACTGGGCAGCCAATCCATCTTGCCTTTGACCCTCATCCTGCAAACACGAGCAGGGCCGTTCCCAAAATAGACTATAACGTCTCGGTAGACGGAACCTTGAAATTAACCATTGTCGACGATCAGAACAGTTCGGTTTTCGATCCGGAAGACCGTTTTTCCCTCAGATATGCATCTCCTATAAACATTACCGGAATAGACTTTACCGAGGATTTCCGTTTTGATGACGTCAACCAGTCCTTTTGGGGCGGAAGTCAGTCCGTGGCTGGCAAAAGACAGTTGATCATTTCCCCCAATGCCGGAGGAGAGGCCAATTTCTTCGAAGCTCCCATTGCTTCCTCCGGGGATCCGAATGCAACCACGAGTTTCTCCATCAAGGGATATGACCAAAATGGTACAGGAGTCACTCCTTTGACAGCAAATTGGTCCTTGGTTTTTGATTACAGTCCGACCGATGGCAATTACACCAAGATCGCGAGCCTGGACACAAACCAAAGCGATCAGGTGACCCTTACCCTTCGTTCCGCCTTGAGAGACGGTAATGCAACGCTGCGCGCCTCGACCCTTATTAACGGAGTGGAAACGAATGCAAGCGTCAAGCTGATCGCATTTCAACGGGTCCCGCTCACGGATCGGGAAGTCTGGATGGATCAGTACTTTGATACGGTTTTGGAAAGCGCCGTCGATTGGAACGCAGATCATGATTTGGATAGCTTGACCAACCAAACCGAATGGACTTATCGGACCAACCCCTTCCTTTCGGATACCGATGGGGACGGACTTGCGGATGTGGTTGAGATTAATGCGACAAAAACCAGCCCCAGATCAAGCGATACCGATGGGGACGGCTTTTCGGATAAGCTTGAAGTGGACGTGTCCGCTTTAAACCCATTGGCTTATGATTTGGCACCACCGGATCCGGAATTCACTTACGATTCCAACCTATCAACCATTACCGCTTATGCGGGGAGCAAAATATTGCTTGGCGCGATCGTAAAGGAGTATGCCCTTGATGGTAGCGGAAATCTGGTTCCCCTGACTGTGGCAATGTCCGGAAGCTACTCTCAGGTCGTAAGTTCTTCGAATGGAGAATGGCTTGTTTCCGAAACGGCTTCTCCCGGTACCTACACCGTGGTTTATTCGGTTAACGATTCACTGAACCGTTCTTTTTCGCAAACCCAGTATCTCGTGATTTTGGCAAGGGACGTGACGCCCCCTGTTATCACTTTGTCTGATGCAGGCCCGATTTACGTGCTCAAAGGCAATCCCTTCACCCTGCCGTCATACTCGGCTTATGATGAAACCGACACGTCCTTGACGGTCACCGTTTCGGGAGACAGCGCGATCGACGCCAATAAAACCGGGACCTATAACGTAACCTATTCCGTTACCGATCAGGCGGGCAATCCCGCGTCCGTAGTCTTGCAGGTAGTAGTTGAAAATTACGCATACTCCATAGCCGGAAAAGCAATCGATGGATACTTGGTTGGCTCAACGGTTATTTTCGATGCCTTCAAAAATGGAGTACTGGATGGCGTACATGACCTTGCCAGCCCGGTAACCACAGACGGCTCGGGGCAGTTTGTCTTATCCTTAACGACACCCGAGCTTGAATTGTTTGATACGGACAAGAACGGTAAAATCGATTCAAACGAAGGGAGGATCGTTGTGACAGGTGGATTTGACGTGACGACAAACGCGCCTTTTACCGGTAGTTACTCGGCAGATGCAAACTCCACCGTGGTAAGTCCGCTTTCGACCTTGGTCACGGCGGTAATGGACGAAGGGGCTGGAATGACCAAGGAAATGGCAAAGGCCAAAGTCGTTGAAGCCCTCGGGTTGCCGGCCACTGTCGACCCCACAAATTATGACCCTCTGGCCGCTGCCTCCGGGGGTGATGCCACATCCGCCAAGGTCTTGTTAGAGACTGCAAGGTTGGCCAATATGATGAAGCAGGCGGATTCCTTTGCCGAGTACCGGGGTGTTCCGTTTACTTCCGCTGGGCAAGCCGGAACCAACTTCATAAGCCAGTTGGCGGATGATATCGGGGCATGGAATCAGGGTGATCCCAGTCCTTTGGATAACGATACGCTGATCAAGCAGAGTTTGGTTTCCGCCTTGCAAGCCATCCAGCCAGGCGCCACCGATACCGATGCTGATGAAGCGGTTCAGCTTATGCGGACGTCCGACACCCTGTTGGTTCAAACGGCCGCAAGCGGCTCTGGTGTAAACGTGCTTGCCGTGAGTTTGGCGAAAAACCAGCAGGCAATCTCAAGCGAGGTCATTGATGGTTATGACAACCTTACTTCGTCGGGTAATGCTATTTCCACTTTGAGCATTAGCCAACAAACGCTACAGACCGTGAGTGATGCCATTGCCTCAATCAACGTATTTCCCCCAACGGCTTCCCCGTTTACCTCTTCTGTCAGGGCAGGGGATTGGACCTCGGGCAACCAAATTACGATTCTTTCTGCGGCAGATGCGGATGGAGACCAAATTACCTACTCCATCACCTCTTCGAATTTTGACCTGGATGGTGATGGGACCCCCCCTTTCACGGTCTCCGCATCAGGTGCGCTGTCCATAAGCGATACCGATGACCTGACCCCCTATGCGGCGAGCACCATGGAGATCAAGGTTTCGCTTTCCGATGGAAAGGGAATGAGTTCGACGGTGGAGGGGAGCATACAAGTCGACAACTTGCTCAGCCTGTCCTCAACCCCGGTTTCCGGAAAAACCGGATGGGCGTCCTCATCATGGTTGGGTAATTTTTATTCCGCAGGCTCGTCATGGGTCTATAATGCCTCCATGGGATGGCTTTTCGTTAGCCCGGACAACGCAGGAGGATATTGGTTATGGGATTCGGTTCTCGAAATCTGGTGGTGGACTAAGCCTGACGTTTTTCCCCACTTTTATCGTAACGATACGGGCTGGAGCTACTGGAGCCTTTCGGGAAATTCTCGCCTTTATTATAACTATACCACTAAATCTTGGGTTTCCCTCTAACGCCGATGAATCTTTTTCGCAAATTATGTCCCTTACTCGTCCTTCTCTGGGCTGGGGCACTCTTTGGGCAAACCCTTACCGTTACCCTTAACCCGATTGCCCAAGTTCCGGTTGGAGGAGCCTTTACCGTTTCCGGTTTTGTTTCTCACGATCCCGCGACACCTACCATTCCCGGAGGTACTCCCGTAAACATTACGATCCAAGTTTTTGACCCAAGCGGAAACGCCATTCTGGTTGCCCCCACCATACCCTACACGGGCGGATTTGGAGCTGGAGCCGTTTTTAATTTCAGTCAATCCTTCACCATGCCTTGGTCGGAGGATGACAAATGGAGCGCAGCCGCAAATTGGAGTGCCTCTGTTTCCGCATCCTCCTCTGTTTCCGCACTCGTGCAGGGAACTCAAAACTTCACTTTGCTCATCGCCGACTTGACGATCTTGGCCAACCAGCCAACTACGGCCGTTCCCGGGGAATCAATTAATTTGACCGGGACCATTCGTAATCTTGCAAACGTGCAAGCCGAACCTGGGCTTTTCTTTAGAGTTCAGGCAAGCATACCCGGAAGCACTCAATCCATCGTGTTTCCTCCGACAAATTCTTGGGTTCCGGGTACGCCTTGGCCCATTTCAGAGACGAGCGATAATAACTTTATCATTCCCAATTTTGTGATCCCTGCCGATACGCCTGCTGGCCCGCTTGATATTACGCTGACCGTGGATGATCCTGCAGGAAACGAGCTTGTACATGAACAGGATGACGCGGCGAACAATACGGTTACCCACACCATTAACATAACGGCGGGAGCGGCGAACCTTCAGGCATCCAGTGATTTTCTGATCAATGGGGATATTGCAGGGACTTTTCAGGGCGGCGATTTGGTCAAAATCAACATAACGCTCAGGAACGTCGGTACAGGAACCGTTCAGCCCGGTGATGCATTCATGTATCAAGTGTTTCTTTCCAGAAATGATGACACCGCTTCAGCTGTACCCCCTGGTTCTGCGGGTGAGGATTTTATTCTAAGGGAAATCGACCTTGGGGGTGGGGGTTTGGGTCTAGGTCTTAGGCCAAATGAGACCATTACCTTGGACTGGATACAGATGTTGCCGGATAATTTCGAAGGGGATTTTTATGTGAATTCTCGGATGAACAATGTAACAAATACTTTGAATCTTAAGAAAACGCCCACTCTGTCTTTGCGATCGGAAAATGCTTTTTCCATAACGTCCGAGAGCGCTCAGGGAGGAGCGGGCCACCACCATTCCAGGCCAAGTACGACTTTGGATGGTCAGATGATTGCCCACGGGTCCTTGAGTAATGGAGTGAACGAAATATTGCTAGTTAACAAAAGCAGCGGAACGCCCACGACCGTTACCACGCCAACGACAGGTGGTCTGTTGCCCAATGGCTCTAGTTATGCCCCTGTTCTTTCCTCAAATGGCAAATTCGTAGTGTTTCATTCACATGCATCCAACCTCGTTCCCAACGACACGAATGGTCATGTCGACGTGTTCAGGTATGAGGTTTTTAACAGCAGGCTGACTAGGCTTAGCGTAGGTTCTAAGGGAGAAGAGGGGAATGGCGGAAGTTTTTATCCGGTGATTAGTGAAGACGGGACCAAGGTTGCCTTCGAGTCCCACGCTAGCAACCTTGATTCAAGCACCTCAACTTCGGGCAAGCAGATCTTTCTTTGGACCGAAAGCAATGACACCTCCTCAGGAACGGGAACCGTCACCGCAATATCCAATGGCAATGGCGATAGCTTCGACGCATCCATAAGTGACGACGGCCAACGAATGGTATTCACCACGTTTTCCGACAACCTGGTAACCGGTGAAACTGATTCGAACAAAAAATCCGACGTGGTGCTTTGGGAAGGCGGGCAATTTTACTTTGCCGGGCGCTCCGAAGATGGTTTTCTTCCCGCGCAAGGAGACACCAAGGAAGGGGTGATCAGCCCCAATGGCGAGGTGGTGTCTTTCGTGTCCTCTGCAAGAAACATGGTAAGCGGGAAGGGTATCTCACACATCCACATCGCAGATGTTGGGGTAGGGTACCCGGTAGGCTCGACGGTACTGATTACAGACAGCAACGGGTCCGGGGCATCCGTTACGATTTCAAGCCGTAATCAATACGGCGAGATCCTGGCTTTTTCCATAGACAATCCTGGTAAAAATTACGTCGATCCGATTTTGTCGGTCCTCGTCCCTCCGGGGTCAACCCAACCAGACCGTAACGTGAGCGCCACCCCCCTATTGGTTAACCCCGATGGCGACGTCTTTAAGATTTCCACCGCCCAAATCAAGACCAAGGGAAACTCAGAAAGGCTTAGTGAATCACAGCCACTCAACGGTGATCCGGGAAGTGAAACGGGAGGTAATATGGGTAGTCGGGAGCCAACCATTAGCCAGAACGGTACGGCCGTGGCTTATTCCACGAAAGCATCCAATCTTTTGGACTTGAACGTCACTTCGACAAACAAGGATACTTTTGCCAATCTCCCCTTTAGGGTGTCCACGGCGCAAGCGGTTCTCCACTGGGGAGTGGGTTCAATCCAAATAACAAACCCCGGAACCGGTTATTTGGGGACGGGCACCTTGGTTATAGACGACTTGTCGGGAGGCGGCAGTGGCGCAGTCGCGACCTATCATGTTTTGGGAAATGGTGAAGTGGGTGAAATTACAATGATTAGCGCGGGCAGTGGATATGACTTGAACCAAACCATCGTATCCATTCAAAATGATCCTACGGGATCCGGATTCACGGCAACCGCTCTTGGGGTCACCTCAACGGGCTTGGAGGCCAACCGGCAGGGAGGAGCCACCATTCATCGAATAGAAGTGATTGATCCCGGGATTGGCTACCCGCCCCAACTCAACCAACTCCTGCAATCACCTGAAATTATCATTGATGGTGATGGAGCGGATTTGGATGGTGATGGAAAGCCTGATGCCAGGTTTAATCCGGATCGCCTGTATTCCGGTGCAAATGGAGAAATATATATTGAGCAGCAAATAGATTTGGGAATCAAGCAAAGGGCGTCTCTGCTTGGGTCGACCCTGACTATTTCGGACGTCAACAAGACCCTCACTCTGAATTTTGCGTCCGCGCCCAATGCGGCGTTTACGCTCGGTGTGGATTTTCGTGACTTGGCAAGCCTCGTTCCCAATCAAACGGATTCAGGCCTGAGGGACGATATCATAACGGCAATCAATAATTTTTGGGGATCCCCTACGGACCTTCTCAATGGTCCTGTGATCGAGAACAATGGAACGGCTGATGGCAATTTTACCCTAAGGGCGCTCAATGGCATGATGCAAACGGACAACCGCTCCTCCCTTCAAATTTCCTACCGTACGAACATGCTTGTCGGAGGGAGCGGTTATACGCGAGCCACTCCGTCCATTACCCCTGCCCCTGCGATTATCGGTTTTTCTGAAGTCGAAACAGGTACATCAACCATTACTCTTCCCAATGGCCGCCCAGTCATGAACTATCAAGAGGATATGCGAACAGATGACGTTTACGTATTCGATCAATCCACCCATCGCAACAGAAGGATAACTCTTAACAAGTTTGGCTACCCAACCAACTATCTATTGGACACAAATTTCCCTTCGCACAGGTATCCCGCCATAAGTGGGGATGCCCGGCATGTTTTCTTCAGTTCGGATGCTTCTGGTTTGGGTGGCTTGATTTTCGACTTTTCCAACCAAACATCTCTAGACCCGGCTGGGAGCAGAAGTATTTACTCGGTCGATTTGAAGTCCAATCAACTTCCGAAAAACAACGATGATTATGCCATTACGATTTCTTCCAACATCCTGACTGCAACGAATGCGACCGCCTTCCTTAGCCGGCCTTTTCCCGTAATGGTAAAGGCTTCCGCGAAAAAGGGTTCTCTTGCCAATGTGCGTCTTTACGCGGATGGGGCTCTTGTCGCCAACAATAACGTTGGCGTTCAAGGCACGAGGGATCACGAGACCTTTTTCTCATGGACGCCCAGTCGGCAGGGAACCTTTGAATTGGTCGTTTCAGTCGTTAACAATATTGGAGAGGAGATTTTTTCAAGTCCGACGTTTGTGGAAGTCATTTCACCTACTGTCAATACTGCAACGGGTACTCTTACCATAAGGCCAACGGGAGCGGCAAACCAGACTACGGAGGGATCCAGCTTGCTTGCGTCTGTCGAGTATACCGGCTCAAACGGAAAGCAGGCCCTGGTTGGCAGCGTATCGTTTTACTTAAATGATCAGCTGATTGAAACCCAGACCGATCCCCCTTTCAGCACCGTTTTCTCGCCCCCAGCCTATAATGGCCCAGCGTCCCTTAATCGCTGGTCTCTAAGCGCCGTAGCCAAGGACTTGAACGGAACCGCTTTTGTGACAAGCCGGCTTGGCAATATCCAAGGGAGTTCGGTGCTTCCGACCTTAACGCTCGCGCCTATCAATACCCTTGCTGGGTTGGCAGAGAAGGAGGTTTTCGACAAGCAACGAGTGACCATCGAAGCAAGCGCGCACGGAGACAGCGACGCCTTGGCCCTTGTTCAAACCGTTAGCTTTTTCGGTAATGGAATCGTTTTGGACGGAAATGTCGTAGGTGTGCCGATCACCACTGCGAGCGGACAGATAACCTCCGTAGAATATCAAATTAATTGGGACGTTGATTTCTCGAGGTTTGCTAAACCGGATGGCACGGTGGAAATCATAGCCTTGGGCGAAATGACACCCGTCGGAGGTTTTACGCCGGTATTCGTAACCGCGCCTTTTTTCATAAAGGTTTCCCCGCCGACCCCCTGGTTGGACGAGAAATCCACAGCCCTTTCCCTTTTCTCGGACTTGAGCGAATCCAACATGAGTACCCGGCAGGTCGAAAGCCTGTTGCAGAAAATCAACTCGGGCTCTGCAGGGAGCTTGGAAACCTGGGTAAGCGAACTAAGCGAAGTCGCATCTTTTCAACAGAAGCTGGACGTCATAGCTGTGCGTCACATATGCATGGGGGAATGGCACGAATCCTTTTTGGATCTGGAGACGGATTTCACCACCTATATACCAAACGGAACTACTGCGACCCCTACGTGGCTGAAAAATTATGCTGATGCCGTCTTGAACAGCGACCAATATATTGCGAAATACGGAGTCGTTCCTTTGCTGGTTGGTACGTATTTTGAAAAGGACATGTACGACTTTGATCTTAATAGGAGGCAGTTTGTCGAGCAGTGCCTGACAAACAAATATGCAATGGCACCCAGCTTTCAGCAAATGTTCCAAGGCTCGAAGCGGATGTTGTATTTTTGGGATAGCGGATCGGGTGGCAATTATTGGGAGCTACATCCTCAAGCGCAGGCACAGCAAGGAGGTGGGCAAGGAGGAGGAAACGTAGTTGTCCCGGTCTTTTCAAACCCTCGCTTGGATAATGCTGCTCCAACCAATTACGCAGCGGGCGAATGCGCCGTCGAATTGGTTACCCAATTGGCGCTGGAGATCCCTCTCGATGACTTGCAATATATTCTTTATACCGAATCGATTCGGGACAAACTCTACAAGATTGCAACTTTTGTTCAGTTGTTGTGGCGGGAAAATGCTGATCCGGTAAATGATGCCGATATCAAAAGGCTCTCAGCTATGTCTAACACCGATGCAATAAAGGAAATACTTAACGATTATCGATATACTTCCAGGTTCAATTTAATCTGGCAAGATTCCGAGGTTGTCGATTCGAATACCCCATCTTGGAAAAAAGAAGATTGGTTCGGATATTTTTGGGACAAACATTTTCCTTGGGTCTATCATGAAACACTTGGGTGGATTTATCTTGCAGGGGTTTCTCCGACCCAATTTTGGTTTCACCATGACACGCTCGGGTGGCTTTGGACGGGAGCGGCGCATTATCCAAACGTCTACAGCAATACCGAGAATGGTTGGATTTATTTCTCCCAAACGCAAAAGGCCTATTTCTCCCACACTACCAATACCTGGAAGGCGTTCTAAGGCCTTTCAGGCTATGTTGCCTTGACGAAAGTCGTTCATTTGACTCACTCAACGGACCTGCGTACAGGCGGGGTAATCGAGGCCGTTTTGCGTTTGGACGAAAGCTTAAGGGACCTCGGGGCGCAATCAGAGATTTGCGCAGAAGCGAGCGAAGCCAAAAAGAATTCCGTGCCCAGCATTGCTCATGGGCTTTGGCAGTGGCCGGGCGTGGTGGCATGGAAAAACTTTCGCTCCCAGGGTATGCCTTATCTGGTCTTCCCTCACGGTATGCTCGATCCATGGTTCAAGCATGTATTCCCGCTCAAACATTTTAAAAAGCAGGCATATTGGTGGATGAGGCAGGGCAGGGTCCTTAGGGGGGCCCATGCGGTTTGCTTTACTACTGAAGAAGAAAGAAGACTCGCCCAAAAAACCTTTTGGCCATACCGCTGCCGAGAAGTTGTCACGGGCTTGGGCGTTGCTGACCCTCCACCCGAGGGAGCGAGGCAAGTGGATCAACTCCTTTACAAGTTCCCTCAACTTAAAGACCGGAAGACTCTTCTTTATCTCGGCCGCATGCATCCGAAAAAAGGACTCGATCTATTGATCCGCTCCTTCCTCAGACAGAAACGAGAAGGCGAGCTACTGGTATTGGCCGGGCCCTTGGAACCATCTGACCGGCACATTACGAATCTTCAGCGCGAAACCAAGGAATATGAAGACAGGATTCTTTGGACAGACATGTTGGAGGGGGAAATGAAATGGGGTGCCTTGAGATACGCAAACGCCTTGATCCTTCCATCGCATCAGGAAAATTATGGAATGGTTGTTGCAGAAGCGCTTTCAGTGGGCACCCCCGTTTTTCTTACCGACAAGGTGAACCTTTGGCGGGAAGTGGTGGAGGCTAATGCCGGCTTTGTTGCCCCAGATAGCCAAGCGGGAATAGATCAACTGCTTGCGGACTGGCGTATGGGAAAACATCAGGGTATGGCAGAAGATTGCCTGCGCTGCTTTGAGCAAAGCCTGCACATTCGAAATTGCGGGCAAAATGTTTTGGACTTGTTGATTGAGTCAAGGGAGGCGGGCTAGAGCAATGCGAATAACCATCCTTCAGGGAGCTTTTTTACCAGTGCCAGCTTTACGTGGAGGAGCCATCGAAAAAGCATGGGAAGCTTTGGGTCGTTCTTTTTCTGAAAAAGGTCATTCAGTCACCCATGTTTCGAGATTATGCGATGGTTTGCCTAACGAGGAGAAAATCGGATCGGTGACCCATCTCCGGGTGAAAGGCTCGAATGCCGTGAGCAATCCATTCATTCTGAAATGCCTTGAGTTGCCCTATGTCCTTCGAGCCAAGCGAGTCTTGCCAGAGTCAGACATTTTGATCACGCATGCTTTTTGGGCTCCAATATTTTTGCATGCTGAGAAGTTCGGAAAGCTTTACGTTCACGTAGGGCGTTATCCCAAAGGGCAGATGAAGCTTTACCGCAAAGCTTCAAGGTTTCAGGTACCCAGTGAATCCATAGCCAAGGCAGTTAAGCAAGAAATTCCCGACAGAGAGCAGTTCGTCTCCGTTCTCCCTTATCCGCTCGGTTGGAACGTTCCGGAGCGCGAACCCATGGAAGGCAGGCCCAGGCGAATTCTATATGCCGGACGCCTGCATCCCGAAAAAGGAGTGAAGGAACTGCTGGATGCGTTTGAGGGGATTCCCGAAAGCAAAAGAGAGGGTTGGACTTTGCGAATCATCGGACCTTGGAAAGAGAACCAGGGAGGAGGAGGAGAAGGGTACCTCGCAAAGCTCAAGGAGACGCAAAGAAAGCTCGGTCCTTGTGCGGAAATTTGCGAACCTGTCTTTACGCCCTCTCAATTGACGGCCGAATATAGAAAGGCTCGAATATTTGCCTACCCCTCTTTGGCAGAAAAAGGCGAGACTTTCGGTTTGGCTGTCCTTGAGGCAATGAGTTGCGGATGCGTACCCTTTGTATCCTCTTTAGAGTGCTTCCGGGAATTTATAGAAACTCCAAGCACTGGGTTTGCCTTTGATCATAAGGCAGGCAATTGCCAGGATGCCCTTCAGCGCGGGCTTGTCCAAACCCTTGCGAGCGAATCGAAACATGAGACGGTTTCGGTAGAGGCCCGTAAAATTGCAAAATCCTTTGAATTAGAGAAAGTTTCAACCCGGTATCTTGAGGATTTCGCCCGCCTGCTTATTTAATAGTTTTTCTTTAGGACCGATCAAATCGCTTGTCCTGATGCAAAGATCCTAAGCAAGAACGGGAAAAGGGAAAGCGTCCAATCAGCCGGTAGCGCCTTGGCGCAATGGAAGGCTCTGGTAAAGAGGTAGCTTTACTTAAAGGCGAACGGGGATACCTGCCTCCTTCATGGCTTGCTTGGTATCGCTTATGGTGCATTCACCAAAATGGAAGATACTTGCTGCGAGGACCGCACTTGCCTTACCTGCGAGGATCCCCTCCGCCATATGAGCAGGTGTGCCGACTCCGCCAGATGCAATGACAGGCACTCTCACGGCTTCACTTACCGATTTGGTTAACTCAAGATCAAAACCTACCTTCGTTCCGTCGCGGTCCATGCTTGTAAGCAGAATCTCGCCAGCGCCGCGACCCACGACTTCCTTTGCCCATTCGACGGCATCAAGCTGTGTTGCCTTGCGGCCTCCGTGGGTATAAACCCACCACCCCTCACCGCTTTCTTTTCTTTTGGCATCGATGGCGACGACGATGCATTGGTTACCAAAGGTGTTCGAGGCTTCGTTTACGAGGTCCGGATTTAGTATAGCGGCGGTGTTCATGCTGACCTTGTCAGCTCCTGCGAGAAGCATCTCACGAATGTTCTCCACCGTCCTAATGCCACCGCCAACGGTTAGAGGCATAAAACAGGTAGCAGCCGTTTTCTCAACGACGTCTTTCATGGTGTTGCGTTCATCGCTCGATGCAGTGATGTCGAGAAAAACCAATTCGTCAGCGCCTTGCTCCTCGTATGCTCGAGCGACCTCTACCGGATCACCGGCATCTCGCAATTGCTTGAATTTTACGCCTTTGACTACTCGTCCCGCATCAACGTCTAGGCAGGGAATGACTCTGGCTGACAACATTTCTTGGAGAATCAATCGGTGGTTAATTTGAGTCTGAACTACCGATTGAAAGGCTGAAAACCAAGAGGTTTACTCGTCTGCAAACGCGATGTCCGGTTGATAGGAAACGACGAGCTTGTATTGCTGACCGGGCCTCATGTTCAAGGGGTGGTCGCGTACGAGGTATTGAACGTAATGGATGTTCCCGGCGTACCCCCGATAATCTTGGTCCTCCGTGACTGTTTCGAAAGAACCCCAACTAGCTTGAAAGTCATCGACTTCAACATTTGCCCGAAGCCCTTCTTCACCCTGTCTGAGGGTCGTCCCAAGTCTATGGGTCGTATGGGGAGAACCAATGACCAAAGCCAAGCGCATTTTATCCATTGATATGGGATTCTTAACCTTGAAGACAAATTCGGACTGTACCTTGCCTTCGCCGAAAGACCATTGGACTTGGCAACTTCCTATCCCATAGGCAAAGGAGCCGTCCGTCTTGACGAGCTCAGGCTGTTCGAACCTAAGGTAGAAGGACTTTTTCAAGCCTATTCCCGTAACGCAATTTTTCCCATAAAAGGAAGGAATCACAACCGAGTCGCCGAAAGTGAGTTCGGGTAGCATGACGGGAAGATATTTGTTGACCGGCCAATCAAATATTCCGGAGCAGTGAGGAAAAGCAAGGTTGTCGGAAAAGGTATTTTTCCCGGGCCCGATGAGGGGGAGCTGGTATTGCACACCGTTGTTCTCATCGCGGAAGAGAAACACGCCATGCTCCTTCTTGTGCGACTTGTCAAAGATAACAAATCGTCCGGCGGTCTTTGAGCGATTGGGTGGCGGGACGGCTAGAGAGCCCCCGATTACACGGGCGAGCCTCGACCATTGGCATAGATACCGAGCGGCATCGAAATTAGCCATGCGGGTCGTGTGGTTATCAATGGTATTGCGCTCTTCGTCCCGAATCATCAAGTCGCCTTTTTCCTGATTGATATAGGTGACGAAAAAATATTGAAAGAGCCTTCGCAGGGCATCGAGATAAAGAGGAGTCTTTTCTGCGCTGATCCAATTGTCACGCATAGCTTGCAAAATCATGCTAATGCAGTGAAGTTGTCCGTAGGCACCTACGGCTCGTCCATAATTCCAGCCAAGTCCGTCCTGTCGAGCCATGTCTGGAAGCATGCGCAGGTACTTCTCGGCGAACGTTCTCAATTTGGGGAGCTTGCGATCCTTGAGGTGAACGTTTGCATGCAATTGGAGGGCTTGCCTGATGAAAATGAATGAAAGAAGTCCGTAAATATCGTACACACCGGCAGGGCCGTTCGGATCGTCGTTGCAAAAGCCACCCGAACTATTCTTTTCAATGCGTTCTACGAATTGGTCGATGATTTTACCAGTGTCATCCTTTTTAGTGAGGCCGAAGCTAAACCGGGCAACGGATTTGGCAATGGTAAAGGCCTGAAAGTGATCCTCGTGTTCGGACCGGGCGAGCAGACAACGGTCGAGTTGCTCGCGTGTCGGATCGAGAAGGCGTTCCCAAACGGCATTTCTCTCCTTTGATGCGCCAAAAGAAAGCAGACCGAGGGCGGCATAAGCCATGCCGTTGTCATTTGCTTCCTCGACAAAAGATTGCTGGGTTACGCATCGAGCGGTCAGGTCGTGTAGGTCGTATTCGCCAATTTCAACCTCACCGGTTGCCCGGAAGAATTCACCGATAGCCAAGGCCGCGTGGCCGGGTTCGTCTACGCGGACTTGTTCGCCAGGTGCAGGCGTAACGGTTCCGTCTTCGTTAACGTATTGCAGATTGTTGCCCAAAAGGGAACGGGCGAGATCGAGGCATTGATCGGAAAAATTATGCATTTAGGGGCCGTGAATGTAGAAGTTTTAAGCGGTAAAAGATGTCCTTAAAGACCCTTTTTGTCAATGAGTTAAGATGTTTGAATAAGGTCGAGAAACTCTTTGTTCGACTTTGTAGTTTTCATTCGGTCGATCAAGCTTTCCGCTGCGTCAATGACCTTCATCGGAGACATTGCGCGTCGCAGAAAGGAGGTTTTTTCCAAAACCGCGGGGTCGACAAGATCCTCTTCCTTGCGGGTTCCGGAGGATGCAAGGTTGATGGCCGGCCAAAGCCGAAGCTCAGCAACTTTGCGGTCTAGTATGATTTCGCTATTTCCGGTTCCCTTGAATTCCTGAAAAATGAGCTCGTCCATTTTGGATCCGGTTTCCACGAGTGCGGTTGCAACGATGGTGAGGGAGCCACTCTCTTCGGAATTTCTGGCGGCTGAGAAAATTTGCCTGGGCTTTTCAAGGGCCCGTACGTCCAACCCGCCCGTCATCGTTCTGCCACTTTTTCCGGAAGCTGCATTGTAGGCCCGAGAAAGGCGGGTGATGGAGTCGAGCAAAAGAACGACGTCTTTTTTGCTTTCCACCAACCGTTTGGCTCTCTCGATTGCCAACTCGGCTACCCTTAGGTGACTCTTGACCTCCTCGTCGTTAGAAGAGGCGTATATCTCGGCAGGAACCGTTCTTTTGAAATCAGTGACTTCCTCGGGTCGCTCGTCAATAAGGAGGACCATTAAATGGCATTCCGGATGATTTTCCTCAACCCCTTTGGCTATATCGTGAAGAACGGTCGTCTTCCCGGCTCTCGGAGGAGCGACGATCAGCGCTCGCTGTCCTTTGCCGATGGGACAAAAAAGATCCAAGACCCGAGTAGTCATTCGACCGTCCTTGGCCTCGAGGCTAAGTTTCTCCTTTGGCTGGATGGTGGTCAATTGATCGAAACGGTATTGTTGCGTTCGTTCCTTCAGCGTCATTCCGTCGACGGTATGGATGTACCTGACCTTGGGATTCGGACGGCTCTTGTCGGGGTTGGCATCGGCCTTGATGATAGACCCCTTCCGCAATTTGAACCTGCGAACTAATTCCCTTGGCAGAAAGGGATCATGCGGGGTGGTCTTGCCTCCCCGGGATGGGTCGAGCAGGGTGCCGGTATTTTTGTCATTGAGGTCAAGAATACCCTCCACTTCGAGAAGGTCCTGACCAGGTTGTTCGTTTTCGCTCATAGGAGTGATCAAAAGATGGCAAGGAATTGCCGTTTTGCCCATGGGGGTCGGATTCGGGCACACCCTTTGTCCGTGTTTTGCGAATGAACATCTAGACAAGGGTGAACTTGAAACATAGTACAAGATTTGCCCGCTCGAACGTCAACCTTGTAAAGGCCAACTGAACAAAAGGGTTTGTCCTTATCTCCAGAAAGTATAGATGTTTTGTCTCTAGTGATGAAATCCTATTACCTGACAACCGCCATTGATTATGCCAATGGATCTCCCCATCTCGGGCATGCCTACGAGAAAATCCTGACGGATGTAATCGCTCGCGCCAACAGACTACATGGAAAATCCGTGAAATTTGTGACCGGTTTGGACGAGCACGGACAGAAGGTGCAACAGGGAGCAGAGACGGAAGGAGTTAAGCCGATTGATCGTTGTGACCGCATAGCAGAAGAATTTCAATCCATGCTCGAGTTATTGGAGATATCAAATGACGATTATATTCGGACGACTCAGGAACGGCATAAAAAGGTTGTGGCTCGTCTACTCCAAGATCTTTTTGATCGCGGAGAAATCTATCAGGCGGAGTATCAAGGCTTTTATTCGACCAGAGCAGAGCAATTCCTTCAGGAAAAAGACAAGGTAGATGGCGAATGGCCTGAAATCTTTGGTGAAGTCACCGAGATTACGGAAAAGAATTATTTTTTCAAATTAAGCAAATACCAAGATTGGCTAGTTTCGCATCTTGAGGATAACCCGAGCTTCATCGAGCCTGCGCACAGACAAACCCAAGTTCTTGAATTTCTCAAGGACCCCCTGAACGATCTATGCATCTCCCGACCAGTTGAACGGCTGAACTGGGGCATTCCATTACCGTTTGATGCGGAGTACGTGACTTACGTATGGTTTGATGCCTTGGTGAATTACGTCTCGGCGGCCGGGTATGGCGAGGATTCGTTCGATAACGTTTGGCCTGCGGACCTTCATGTCATTGGCAAGGACATATTGGCCCCTCCTCATGCGGTCTATTGGCCCATTATGCTCAAGGCTTCCAACTTAGCCTTGCCCAAACAGATACTTGCCCACGGGTGGTGGACGAGTTCGGGCGCGAAAATGTCAAAAAGTACGGGTGAGACGGTCGACCCCCTTAGCTTGGCCGAAAAATATGGTTCGGACGCCTTTCGCTATTTCGTAATGCGAGAAATGACGGTGGGGAACGATGCGGAGTTTTCCCTTGAGCGATTCGAATCCAGATACCGGGCGGATCTCGGAAATGATTTGGGAAACCTGCTTAGTCGACTGCTTCACATGACTGCTACCTACGAAGAGGGAATAACCCCTGAAGTTTGCCTTGACGAGGAGCCGGAACAAAAGATCCGATCCCTCTGGGAATTGACGAAAGAAGAGACTCTTGCTTGCTTCTCCTCTTATCGGTTCAACCAGGGACTGGAGAAGACATTCTCTTTCATTAGAGGCATTAACAAGTATGCGGACGAACGGAAGCCTTGGAAATTGGCAAAATCAGAAGAAGCTGCCGATCGCCAGGCTTTGCAAACATGCTTGGGAACGATGATCGAGGCGCTTCGTCTGGCCAGCGGCCTGCTTGCCCCCGTAATGCCCTCGGTTCATGCGAAAATTAACGAGCGACTGAACTTGCCCCCGTGCGCGGATTGGGGTGAAGATCTTTCTTGGGATCACAGGTTGGCGGGAAAAAAACTAGGAGAAAAGACCATTCTATTCCCCAGGGAAGTATAGGAAAGAGATTACTCTTCCTCTTCTGGGTCCTGAGGTTCTTCGGACAAAGTAACTTCAGTGCTTAGAACTCGAGTTTCGTCCGCTTCCAGAATGTCGACTTCCAAATGCTGAAGGTTCACCGTTTCCCCTTTTTCAGGAATTCTACCTAGTTCGCGCGTTACGAATCCGCCGAAACTGGTAAGCTCCTCCTCGTCCTCGTCCTCAACCAGTTTCAACTCATCTGGCAATTCGTGAACCGGGGTGAGGCCGGGCACCCTCCATTTCCCGCCGGCCAATTGTTCAACCGCATGTTCGTCTGCATCAAATTCATCCTGTATTTCCCCGACGACCTCCTCAAGAATGTCTTCCAAAGTGATAACCCCGTCAATACCCCCGAACTCGTCGCGAACCAAGGCCATGTGAACCTTCCACTTCATCATCTTGCGCAAAGCAACGGGCAGTGGCTCTTCGCTTGAAAGCAGGGCGGGTGACCTGGCCAGGGAATCGAGATCTATCGGGGCTCCTTCGCTCAAGAGCCGAAAGGCATATTTTACATGAATGATACCTGAGCAATGATCAAGGTTTCCCGCACAGAGAGGGAGCCGGGTATGCCCGCAAGTCCGGGCGATTTCCATGTTCTTCTCGAGTGAGTCTTGATCGTCGAGAATTTGCACTTGGTTTCGCGGTATCATGGCATCCTGTACGTGAAGCTGGCTCATTTCCAACGTATTGCCCACAATCTCCACGACTTCCGGATCCATATTCGAGCTTTCCATGCCCAAGGTCCGAATGTGGTCGGCAACCTCATTTCCCTCGGTTTTGCTTTCTTCGCTTTGCGGGGAAATGGATAAAATCGATTTCTCGAGCAGGTTGACCAAGAAACTGAAAGGTAGGCAAAGAAAACGGATGAGGATCATGAGGGTGAAGCCTACCTTGAGGTGGAAGAGCAGATGTTTTCCAGCCGAAAACCTTCTTGGAATCAAGTTTGCCCAAACCCTTTCCCAGAGGAAAGCCAAGACAAAACCGACTGGCAAAAGCCACGGGGGGTGATAATCCAAGAGTGCGTAGTATCGGATGGTGTCGGAAAAGAACAAGACAAACCAAAAAACCCCGGAGATTATGAGTAGGCAGGAGAGCAAGGCAGCTTCTATATGAAAAGGGCGATCCTGATTTGGGGTCGTTAGCAGTGAGGTTATCAGTCTGGAAAATCTGTTTTCCTCCTGAGGGGAAGGAGATAAACCTGCGCGAACCCGGTCAACATGGGTTCGGTAAAGACCGATGTAAAGGCTCCAGATGGTAAGAACGCCCCAGATGGTCAAAGGGCAAAAATAGTCGTTCACAAGTTGGCGTTTCCTTCCTGCATCACTATCCCGAGTGCTTTGAGCAATCGTTCGTTTTGTTCTTCCGTGCCGATCGATATGCGGAGATATTCATTCAATGACTCTGACATGGGGCGGGTTATGAAACCTTTGGCTTGTAGCTGCTCAAAGAACTTCCTTCCGTTACCAACCTTGACCAGCAGGAAGTTTGCTTGACTGGGAACGACCTCCAATCCGAGTCTTGCGCAACCCGCGCTGACTTGGTCGAGACCGGCCCGGTTCCTTCTCCTGCAGAGGTCTACCCAATCGCTGTCCTCCAATGCTCCGAGCGCCGAGGCTTGGGCAACCGAGTTGGCATTAAAGGGCTGGCGAGCTTGCTGGAGAAGCCCGATCATTTCAGAGGAACCATAACCATAGCCGATCCTTAGACCAGCCAGTCCGTGAATCTTGGAGAAGGTGCGCAGGCCCAAGACTTTTCTTTCTTCCGCGATGAAAGGCCTTAAGTCGAAAGGATCATCGAGGTATTCGGCGTAGGCCTCGTCCAGACAAAAGAGGACGTGCTCCGGTAGGGAGCGAACGAAAGCATTGATTTCTTCGGTCGAATTCGCCGTTCCCGTCGGGTTGTTGGGGCTTGGGAGAAAAATCAATTTCGTACGATCCGTGATTGCCTTCTTCATCGCATCCAAATCGTGGGTGAGGCGAGGCATCTCCGTTTCGATCACGTCAGCCCCCATGAGCAGAGCCACGAGTTTGTAGACAACGAACGCATGCTCTCCGACCAGGACTTCATCACCCGGATTCAAAAAAACATGACCCAAAAGCTCGATGATTTCGTTTGATCCGTTTCCGAGAATAAACTGAGAGCCATTCAGTTTGTGGTATTGGCCAAGCTTTTCCCGAAGGGCCTGACCGCTGCCTTCGGGATAGAGATAAACGGATTCAAGGGCGGATTTTCCAGCTTCTATTGCGGAAGGAGAGGAACCCCATGGATTTTCGTTCGAAGCGAGCTTGCAAACATCTTCAGGGTTAAAGCCGTGCTCTCGAGCAACTTGCTCGATAGGCTTGCCTGGTTGATACACCGGTTGGTCCAGTATGCGAGGGTTCGCAAGTTGGGATAGATTCATGTAAGTAGCCAAAACCTAGCGACAGAAAAGAGCTCTCGCAAGGAATAACGTATTCAAACTTGTGAAAACCCGTTTCCTAGGCTTTACATGAGGGTTGTGAAAGTTGCGCTTTTTGGAGCTACAGGTCTGTTGGGCTGGTCGGTCGGCCAAGCTGTTCTTCGCAGAAGGTATGAACTGATTTCCTTCTCTGCGAGCGGCTCGGACGATTTGAAGGGAGTGGGCTTGGTTCGCAGCCTTTCCTTGGCCGATGACGAAAGCCTGACCAGAACCCTGCTGGATGAATGGCCGGATGCAATTATCAACTGCTCAGCCATATCTTCGCCCGATACCGTCAATCGCTCGCCCAAAGAATCCCATTTGATCAATGTGGAGGCAACGACCAGACTTGCCGAAATCGCGGCGCACTTGGGAGCCCGTTTCATTCACGTTTCCACGGATATGGTGTTTGACGGGACTCAATCACCTTATCGCTCGACGGATATGCCTAACCCCTTGAGCGAATATGGGCGACAAAAGCTGGAGGGAGAAAAAAGAATTCTCGCGACGGCGGACGAAAACCTGGTTGTCCTTAGGGTGACCCTCCTGAACGGAAACAGTCCGAGCGGAATGCGTAGTCCTCATGAACGAATCCTGGGCGGATTGGCCGCAGGTTCTCCGCCCACATTGTTTGAGGACGAGA
>Ga0315322_10000902_pt1 | contig 22654 bp, 15 predicted proteins | sample M110021515metaG_FD_203461 | JGI IMG/M metagenome (GOLD analysis project Ga0315322, IMG submission 203461) | Ammonia-oxidizing marine archaeal communities from Monterey Bay, California, United States - M1 100m 21515 | ecosystem: Environmental > Aquatic > Marine > Intertidal zone | place: USA...
GCAAGAATAAACTGATTATGCGTTGGCTTTCACATCGTGGTGGCGCTCTGGATTTCAGAGAATGGCAACAAGTCCATCCCGGCGAGCCTTTCCCGATTTCCATTGCAATAGGTGCTGACCCATCTACGATTCTGGCAACCGTTACACCTGTACCGGACACACTTTCCGAATACGCCTTCGCCGGGCTACTCAGAGGCAGCAAAACCGATGTGGTCAAGTCCCGCAGCAATGAGCTACAGGTTCCCGCCAGTGCAGAGATTGTATTGGAAGGGGTAATCGAACCAGGCGAAATGGCCGAGGAAGGTCCTTACGGCGATCACACCGGCTACTACAACGAAGTAGAATCATTCCCGGTGTTTACAGTAACTACAATTACTCACCGTAAAGATCCCATCTATCACAGCACCTATACTGGGCGGCCACCCGATGAACCTGCCATGCTCGGTGTTGCGCTCAATGAAGTATTCGTTCCCCTGCTACAGAAACAGTTTCCGGAAATTGTGGATTTCTATCTTCCACCAGAGGGCTGCTCCTACCGCATGGCGGTGGTCAGCATGAAAAAACAATACCCAGGTCATGCCAAGCGCGTGATGATGGGAGTGTGGTCTTTCCTGCGCCAATTCATGTACACCAAGTTTGTAATCGTGGTGGATGGCGACGTAGATATTCGCAAATGGGAAGATGTAATCTGGGCGATTACGACTCGCATGGACCCTGCCCGCGACACTGTGCTTATCGAAAATACACCTATCGATTATCTCGACTTCGCCTCACCGGTATCCGGTCTGGGCTCGAAAATGGGAATGGATGCAACCAGCAAGATTGAAAGTGAAACGCAGCGCGAATGGGGCAGCCCCATTACCATGACTGATGAAGTCAAAAAGCGCGTCGATGAGCTTTGGGAAGAGCTGGGAATCGACCGTGATTAGTCGTCGTTAATGGTCGCTATTTTTCTGCGCCAAGGCTGCTTCTATCAGGCAACGGCAAATCCGGTAACTGGGCACCGAGCGATTCAATATAGGCATCCCTGTGCCGCTCACTCGCCTCTTCTTCACCCATAGATCTTAACAATCGTGCAAACTCTCCATGAGCAGCTGATGTCGGCTCAATACTGATGCTGGTCTCGAAATACTCTTTCGCTTTTCCCCATAATTCACAACGCAACGCCAATCGACCGAGGCTTAATAACAGTGCCGCATTGCCAGGGCGATCCTTAAGCCAGGATTCTGCCTGCAGCAATTGTTTCTGATATATACCAAAATCCATCTCGCCATACTGGACTATAAGTTTGTCACTCCAATTTTTACTCAATGCAAATTCTATTGCCTTGGCGGCATCTTCGTTCTGACTCAAACCGTGCAGCAACTCGGTATAGTGCCTCACCACTCTTTCGTCTTCCCTGAAACGCGCCGGCGCCTTTTTCCAGAACTTGTGCAGCTTTGCACCAGTCTGACTAGGGTCATCAGATTGCTGCGCTGCCATGGAGTACAATTTCTCCATAAAGATACGAACTCGAATTCTTTCCAGTTCTTCGGCGCCTACAGCGGCATTCTTTTCCAGCGCCGGTAATAGTTTTTCCAACTGATCCCAATCCTGTAACTTGAGATACACTTCTTTCAGCAGGTTTAGCAAAGATGAATCGTTTAGTGAACTGTTCTTCAATTGCTGTAATACCGCCACGCATTGTTCAAGTTGATCAGAGCGAAACAGTAGCTGGGCCTTGAGGGAGTTTATGGTTGAACGGACTGCCGGGTATTCCAACTCCGCCTGCTCAAGAGCTTTCATCCACGCATCGCGGTTATCGTTCTGATAGGCGGCGTAGGCGGCGGCCAGATAATTAACGACGCTGGCATCAGCATCTTTACTGCTATCGGTGAGTAATTTGTAACTGGATTCCCAATTGCCTCGCGTGAAATACAGCAAGCCTTCCACTGTCTTGCTACGCTTTCTGGACTGACGGTGTTTCTTGTAGTCCCGGCCGAATCGAATCAGATGCCAGGGATTAACCCAGCCGAAGATAATAATTATCAATTTCACGATTAGATAGATAACAGTGATCGCAACCAACAGGACAAATAGGCTGGTTTCAAACGTATAATTGCCGAAGGAAATTAGTAAGTAGCCGGGGTCGGCAGGGAAACCGAGGTAGAGACTGACAACCAGTGCAAACACTATTACCAACAGGCTAAATATGTAGAGCTTGATCATCTGCTAGTCTGCGTGTCGCTATTATTGAGTTGCGCGATCAGGGCCAGTGTTCTCTCGATACCATCCAGCTTCGGATTGATATTGATTACCAATAGCTGGTCCAGTTCGCCAAGAACACTCTGCCCCTGAGTCGAATCTGTTACGGCATATCTTTGAAACCAGTCTTTGGCCTTGCCAAGAGATGCATGAAACAGAGCGGTGTCTCTTGCTAGTAGCGCGAGCGCCGCCTGTTCCAGCATTAGCTGCATATTCTGTTTTATTGCCACTCCCTGACCGGGGGCGAGCATTGCTTCGGGGACTTCATCCCATTTGCGCCAGACAAATATGCTGCCGAGGAATTCCATGCTGCTGTCAAAAATACCGGGGCTATCACCACCCACTTGCGCTGCCTCGGAATCTTGCGCTCTACGATTTTCAAAATTCTCTCGCATGGAACTCAACAGATCCACCGCCTGCATTTCCGCCAACAGGTTTTCCAATCGAAGATAGATCCCTTCCCTATCCGGCAGTGAAATACTTCTCAGCCGGGTGAGATCGTTGGCTATGGATTGACGCACAGCAAACACCGTGTTGTTTCCGGAGTTCAATAAAGAGCTATCCGCACTTTCCAAAAGAGTTACGGCAGAATCAATATCGGATTCCAGCAATAGACGCTGGTTAGCAATACTTAACAAATATTCTGCTTCAAGAATTTTCCATTGCTGATCGGGCGTTTCCGCTTCACCGATTTGAGCTTGCAGCTGAGCCATTCTTCTTTCGAGATTTTCGGTTTGCTGATTAACATTGCTTTCCAGTTCGCGCACGCTGCTGTTATCGACGACGACTGGTTCTCGCTCTTCGTCAAGTTGCTGCTGTAGTGTGGAAATTTGTTGTGCACGGGCAGACAACTGCTGTCGTACCTGGGAGTTTTCATCCGCCAGAACTTGCAGCTGATTCTGCATTCTGAATTGTTGAAAGCCGAGATAAGCAACACCGCCCATGAGTGGCAATATCATCAACAGGACTATAGTCAGTCGACGCCTTGCAGTTTGTTGTTTGCGAGTTGTTCTGTTGCCGGCTTTCGCCGCATTGCTTTTTGACAGCTCATCCAGAATCTGGGGTGTTTCAGATTTTTCCGCCACTGTACTAATCTACCTTCTAAATTCTAAGTGTTCGCTATACGCGGTTTTCAAAATCGTTAGATTTAACATCAGCTTAATCTGCCATCTGCTGTAATGGATTGCAGACCCTGAATCATGCTTTCAGTATCGGCACCGCGACAGCTAAATACATTTGCAAAGCCAGCTTCCTCTGCCAACTGCGCCACTCTTTCAGATGGTACCAGCAATGGTAACAGACTAAATTCCTGTTTGTTATCGCCGGAAATCAGCAAGCTGGCCAGCACTTCCAGAGACTCGCCACTGGTGACTGTCATGACTGTGGTACCACTCTGCCTGAGGGAGTCACAAAACTCAGCGCTCTCATAATTTATCGGCTGGCGCTCATAGACTTCAAGATAATCCACCTCAGCCCCCCGGGCTTCCAGTGATCGGGCCAGTAGTTCGCGCCCTCCCTTGCCCCGAACAATTGCGATCTTCATACCCTCAAGCTGTTTCAGCTGTTCCAGCTCGAGCAGGTCTTCGCTACTCATTCCGGAGCCAGGCATAAATGCCCTGCACTCAAGCAAGTCTTCTACCACAGCCGCTGTGCTGGGGCCGATGGCCATTAACTGAACACCTTCGGGGAACTCCGGCCAGTTGTCGGAAATCAATCTGGCGCCGAATCTTGCCGCATTGCTACTAACAAAGATTAACAACTGGTAGTTACCCAGGTCGCGAATCTTTGACATAAGCGATGCCTGGCCTTGCTGGCTTTGCTGTTGCAGCGGGGTGATGCTAATTAGCGGCTTGGCCAACACCGTGCCCCCGGCCTGCTCTATAGCGCTGCTCAAAGGCTGTTGCTGATCCACTGGTCTGGTAACCAGCACCACCTGATCTGAAAGATTTGAAGCACTCATTCTGCTGCTGTTCTGCTACCGTTTTGGCGAATTAGATTAAAACTGCTCTCAACTATTCATTCTGCGATTCATTTTACGGTTCATTTTACGGGAAAACACCCCCGTTGTCCGTGCCAGCCCCCGCTTCTGCTGCATTTCGGGAGCATTATCAAGCTGTTAGCTATCCTGCTATAATCCTGCTCCGATCTAATTGCCAGACCCGATGTTCAAACTGCCGATGCCGGCACAGCGGAATTCGGATTCAGGCATTGAATACCAATGAAGTGATTTTGATCTGAGTGAAGACTATGAGTAACGAGCAGGACAAGGGCAAACTCTGGGGTGGCCGGTTTACCGAGGCTACCGATGCATTCGTGGAACGATTTACTGCCTCTGTGTCCTTCGATCGCCGTCTCTATCACCATGACATAGAGGGCTCCATCGCTCATGCTAGCATGTTGCATAAAGTCGGCATTCTTGACGCAAACGAATTACAGCAGATCACCGACGGCCTAAAAGGGATCAGGGCGGAGATTGAGGCGGACAAATTCGAATGGTTGGTCGGCCTCGAAGACGTTCACATGAATATTGAAGCTGCTCTCACCAATAGAATTGGAAGCGTGGGCAAGAAATTGCACACCGGTCGATCGAGAAACGATCAGGTAACCACCGATATCAGACTCTATGTCAGGGATGAGATAGACCAGATTGCCGCACTGTTGGTTCAGTTGCAAAACGCATTGATAAATCTTGCCGATAGAGAAGCCGACACCATCATGCCGGGTTTCACCCATTTGCAAACGGCACAGCCAATAAGCTTCGGCCACCACATGATGGCCTGGTTTGAAATGTTAAGCCGTGACTATTCGCGCCTGATGGATTGCAGAAAAAGAGTAAACCTCTCTCCTCTTGGAGCGGCCGCATTGGCGGGAACCACCTATCCCATAGACAGGGAATACACCGCAGAGCTATTGGGCTTTGACAAGCCAACTGCCAACTCGTTGGACTCTGTTAGTGATAGAGACTTTGCCATTGAGTTGGCAGCGTTTGCAAGTTTGCTAATGACACACCTATCCCGCTTTTCCGAGGAGCTAGTGTTATGGACTTCCGCACAGTTTAACTTTGTGGATTTGCCTGACCGATTCTGTACCGGCTCATCCATTATGCCGCAGAAGAAAAACCCCGACGTGCCGGAATTAATCAGAGGCAAAACTGGCAGAGTTAACGGTCATCTAATGTCTTTACTGACATTGATGAAGTCGCAGCCACTTGCGTATAACAAAGATAATCAAGAAGACAAGGAGCCGCTTTTCGATTTGCTGGACACTATCAAGGATTGTGTATTTGCCTATAGCGAAATGATGCCAGCGGTTAGTTGCAAGAAAGAGGTCATGTATGAAGCGGCGAAAAGAGGCTATGCCACTGCAACAGACCTTGCCGACTATCTTGTTAACAAGGGTCTGCCTTTTCGTGATGCACATGAAGTGGTGGGCAAGTCAGTTGCTTTCGCAATCGAGAAGGACAAGGATCTTTCCGAGCTTGAACTTGTTGAGTTGCAGTCTTTTTCAGACCTGATCGATGAAGACGTGTTTGCCGTGCTAACTCTTGAGGGCTCGGTTAATGCTCGAGATCATCTCGGCGGCACGGCACCGAATCAGGTTCGTTTTGCTGTTGCTGCGGCAAGAAAGGAATTGCAATCACGCTAGTACCAGAAACGACTAACGTGATTGTGGAGCCTGTAATTCTATTTCATATTCCATCAATCGATTGTCTCTGCGAGTTCGTACCAGTACCACATCTCCTTCCCGTCGTTTCTCCATGATTTCGGCATAGTCTTCTTCGTCCAGCACCGGCACTCCATCGATCTCTATGATGACGTCCCCGAGTTCAATTCTGCCACGCTGGCTTCTGCTAAGGCCACGCATGCCCAGTCGCGCCGGGTCTGAGCCTTCAACCACATCCATCACTATTACGCCGTCAATTCCCCACAGCTGGCGATAGTAATCTGGTTGGGGAATTCTGGTTATACCTAATATAGGAGTTTGCACACGACCAAAAGCAATCAGCTCAGGGACTATTTGTTTTACGGTATTAACCGGGATCGCGAAGCCAATTCCCGAGCTGGCACCACTGGGACTATAGATTGCCGTATTTACACCTACCAGTTGCCCCAGGGAATTAAGCAAAGGGCCACCGGAGTTTCCCGGGTTAATTGCTGCATCGGTCTGGATTACATCCCGTATCTTGCGTCTGCTTACAGAATCTATTTCCCTGCCCAAGGCACTTACTACGCCAACCGTCATGGTGGTATCCAGACCGAAGGGATTACCGATTGCTATAACCTTTCGACCCACCTCCAGCAAGGTGGAATCTCCGGCCATTATGGGCGTCAAATCGACATCAGGGGCATCTATTTTGAGAACTGCCAGATCTTTGTCAGGATCGAAACCAACGGCGGCGGCATCATAGGTTGTACCATCCTGCATAGTCACGGTTACCCGGTTTGCCTGCTGCACGACGTGGTAGTTAGTGACGATATATCCTTCTTCATTCCAGATAAAGCCGGTGCCGCTGCCCTGAGGTACTTCCTGAGGATTCAGGGAATAGAACGAACGCACCAGTCGGGAGTTAGTAATATTCACAACCGCCGGGCTGGCCTGCTTGAATATCTCAATATTATTTTCTTCATCGTTAGTTTTGAACTGGCTGTAGTCCACTGACTGCGCTGTGGTGGACGCGGCGCCGAACACCATAAGCCCCAACAACAGTGATTGTAAGTATTTCATGGTATCGAGATCCCTGATATTACGCGGCGCATCGCCCCGATATTGAACAATGGATAACTTTAACTGCCTTTTTTAATGATATGAGCAAATTCCAGGGTTTCAAGACTATGAACGGAATTTTTTCCAGCATCCCCGACCTTAAGACCCAGAATACGGTCCATGACATTAACTAATTCTGAACGGCGACAGGGGATTTGGCCGCTTCAGCAGGATATGGGACTCTATGCAAACTCTTCTATTTCTTCCTGAACCTCAAGCCACTGTTGTTCACTGGCAACTTGTTGCGAACGCAGTTCGCCTTGCTCCTGCAGTAGTCCAGCAAGCTTGGCCTTATTGGATTCTTGATAGAGTGATTCATCTGCTAGAAATTCTTCCATCTCCTTAAGTCGCTTACCAACTTTTTCCATCTGCCTATCCAACTGCTTTTCTTTAGCCCTGAGAGGGGCCAACCGCTGTCGCATTGCTGCAGCTTGTTGTCGCTTTTCTTTCTTGTCCAACTTTGCATCAATGTCCAGAGTCTCAACCCCGACTACTTCACTCTGGATGAAGTTGGACATGGTATCGAGTTTTGCCTGCTGACTCAGCCACTTTTCGTAATCCGCAAGATCGCCATCAAACTCCGAGAACACTCCCTTATGTATCGAGTAAAACTCATCCACTGTATTGCCGAGCAGGTGACGATCGTGAGAAACAATCACCATAGAACCCTGGAATTCCTGAAGTGCGACACTGAGCGCATGAACCATTTCCAAATCAAGATGATTAGTTGGTTCATCTAGCAGTAACAAATTCGGCTTTTGCCATGCAATCTTGGCCAGTGCCAGACGAGCCTTCTCTCCACCGGAAAAGATTCCGATTTTTTCGTCCACACGGGTACCTCTAAAATCGAAACCACCGAGGAAATTTCTAATTTCCTGTTCTGTACAGCGCTCATCAACTTTCTGCAGAAGTTTCATTGGGCTAGCTTGCGGATCCAACTCGTCTACTTGATGCTGGGCGAAATATCCGATTCTCAGTTTTTTCGACTCTATTATCTCTCCGTCCATAGACTGAAGTTGTCCGGACAACACTTTTAACAGAGTCGATTTTCCACTGCCGTTAAACCCTAGCAATCCGATCCTCGATTCTGAGCGAATTGAAAGCGTTATGTTTTTTACTAATGGCTGATCGAAACCGATAGCCAACTTTTCCAACTGAAGTAAATAGGATGGCAGCGTGCCAGGATCGGGAAATTGAAATCTAAAATCCGAATCAATATGGGCAGGTGCAATGTCCTGCATGCGATTCAACTCTTTCAGCCTGCTCTGAGCCTGCTTGGCCCTACTTTCCTTATAACGAAACCTGCGCACAAAACTTTCGATTTCTGAACGCCGGCGCTGTTGTTTGTCATACATTGCCTGCTGCAAAGCAAGTCGCTCTGCCCTCTGTTTCTCATAGGCACTGTAGTTTCCTTTATAGATTTCCAGATTTTTGCCTTCGAAGCTGACTACATTATCGATGACAGAATCCAGAAACGTCCTGTCGTGGGAAATCATTAACAGAGTCCCCTGATATTGCTGCAGCCATTGTTCCAGCCACACTGTAGCCTCAAGGTCTAAATGGTTACTGGGTTCGTCGAGCAGTAATAAGTCTGAAGGGCACATTAGTGCAGCAGCAAGATTCAGTCTGACTCGCCATCCACCAGAAAAGTTACTTACCGGCTTGCGAAATTCGTCCGTGGAGAAGCCCAGGCCTGAGAGCAGAGTTTCAGCCCGATGATTAATGTCATAGGCGTCGATTGCATCGAAATCACTGTGCAGATGGGCAAGCTTGTTGTCGTCGCCTTCTTCCTCAGCCTGCTGAATGGCGCGCTCCAGGCGACGAAACTCCTGATGGGCATCGAGTACAAATTCCAGCGCAGATCTGCCCATGCCGGGAGTTTCCTGAGCCATGGAGGCAATACGTAGATTGGCTGGTATAAACAACTCCCCCTCTTCCACAGGCAGTTCGCCATCCAGTACGCGGAACAGGCTGGTTTTTCCACAGCCATTTTTGCCGATAACGCCGGTACGCTGGCCTTTGTGCAGAACCAGACTTACGTCCCGCAGCAGTATCTGCGAACCGCGCATAATCATGATATTGTTGAGGGAAATCACATCCGGGCCAAATATCGTCTAAGTCGAGGCGGCACATAATACACCATAATTGATTTCATCAGATTGAATTCGTAATATTGTCGTCCGACCCTGATGGGACACCAGCCCGGGCAAGTAAAGCAGATCACTGGAACTGTAAATGAAGCAGATACTGATTATTGATGACGACGAGAAATTGGGTCAATTGCTGACTCAATACCTGGAGCGCTATGACATGAAAGCGCACGTTGCTCTCACTCCCAGTAAAGGCTTTGAGATGCTGAAAAAGTTGAAGCCTGATTTGCTTATTCTGGATGTCATGCTACCGGAGAAAGACGGCTTTGAAGTTTGCCGTGAGATCAGGGCCAAGTCAGCTATTTACGGCCAGCTACCGATTCTGATGTTAACGGCCCATGCTGAAGTCACCGATCGAATCGTGGGTCTCGAGCTTGGAGCCGATGACTATCTCCCTAAGCCTTTCGAACCGAGGGAATTGGTTGCTCGTATTCATAATATTCTTCGCCGCAGCAGCGATGAAAACAGCATGCGTGACATCAAGCCCATCAATGGGCTTAATGTCGAGATTTCACGAAGAGAAGTGAAATTGGATGGAGAGGTGTTAGACCTCACCACCATGGAATACGAATTGCTGATTCTTTTCATGCAGTTCCCCAATAGAACCTTTACTCGGGATGAGCTTATGAATCGTCTTCGCGGTATTGATGCCGAATTATTTTCCAGAGCTGTAGACACTTTAGTGAGCCGTCTGCGACACAAGTTAAACGACACTTCCAAGACACCGCGGTTTATTAAAACTGTATGGGGGCGTGGCTACACTTTTGTCGGCGAACAGATATGACCACTTTGGTACATCGGGTTCAGCGCTCGTTGTTTTTCCGACTCAGTCTTATTTTCGGCCTCACTGTAGTTCTTTTTTTTGTAATCATTTCCCTTTCTTTGCGCTCTATGAACCAGAGCGCAAATGTTATTGAAGCCATTCCCGATTTCTTTACGCGAAATATCGAATCTATAATTGAAGACATAGGCACTCCGCCAAACCTTGCCAATGCGATGCGCCTTGCAGATGAGCTCGATTGGAGCATCCGCATTAATAACCCCATTATGAACTGGAGCTCTGACGGCGATTACCGTCTCGAGGTTGAAGATTCTGTATTTACCCAGTCATTAAGCCGGGATGCAGAAATTCGATCGGTTGAGAATGAAGACATAATTCTGGTTCAGCGCGGCGGTTATGACTTCTACCTTTATCAGAGGTTCAGCAACGAAACCCTTTTCAGTACGGTGTCCATTTACGTAGGGCTAACCCTGGCAGCCATAGTGCTGCTACTGAATTATTTTATGGTCAACAAGCTTCTCAATCCTGTGCGTCTGCTCAAACGTGGAGCAGAACAGATTCGTCGCGGAGATCTAAGCTTCCGGGTAAAAAGCAATCGACAAGATGAATTGGGAGAGCTGACCGACAGCATTAATCACATGGCAGACTCACTTCAGTCAATGCTGGAAGCCAAGCGTCAATTATTACTGGCAATTAGCCATGAACTCAGAACTCCTATTACCAAAGCGAAGCTTAGACTTGAGTTCATGCCAGAGAGTGCAGAGAAGGAACAGTTACGGGAAGATATCGATGAGATCGAACTGCTGATCTCGGATCTGATCGAAGCAGAAAGACTGAATGATGAACACTCGGTGCTGGTTACCGAGCCGGTGATGCTGGCGGAGTATATTTCCTCGGTTACAGAGTCCTTCCATGGCTATCCGGGGGGTCTGGTATTTAAACAGACGGATACCGACAAAGAGTTTCTGATCGATAAACTTCGAATTCGCCTACTGATGACAAACCTTATTAACAACAGTATTCGCCACGGAGAAAACAATCCTATCGAGGTTCATGTGAGTTTTATCAATGACAATGCAATCATTGAAGTGAAAGACCATGGCGAAGGGATTGATGAAAAACATCTGGCACAAATTAGTGAGCCGTTTTATCGGGCAGATAGTTCTAGACAAAGAAACACAGGTGGCTTCGGTTTGGGCCTCTATCTCTGCAGACTGATCTCTGCTGCCCACGGCGGAGAACTGAAAATTGAAAGCAAACTTGGCGAGGGTACGCACATTACTGTAACTCTCCCTCGCCAACTTCCAGATACTGAAGAAGCTGCTTAGCAACAGCTGTTAACTATCGCCTGACGTCAGATCCGCTGAGTCCTTCGCTGTCCTCTCAGATAACTCAATCCCAAAGCAAGAATAATCAACAGCAACGGAATCAATACGGTATTAATCCATTTCAGATTACTACCCAATCTCTCGATGTCCTCTGTCAGCTGATACTGCACATCACGCAGACTACGTCTGGTGAGTAGCAACTCCTCATTAAAGCGGTCGATCTCATTTTGGATTTCCGGAGTGATCGCGCCAATCGGTTGGCCGTCTTCAGTCTGATTCAGTCGCGCAAGCTCCGCTTCTGTTTCAGCGAGGCGATCCAGTAGTTCCGCTTCTTCGGTTCGCAATCTATCATCTGCTTCGCGCTGCAACTGCACCACCCGGGTAAAGGGCCGGGAATACCGCCCCCTGCTTCGAATACTTACCAGATCTGTGCCGCCGCCAAGATTATCCAGCGCGTTAACTATCAAGTCGCCATTATTTGCGAACGGCTGGGGGATTCGCTGACCAAGAAACTGTGCCACCTGCACCCACATACGATCACTGAGCATGTCGGTGTCGGCAAATACCAGAACCGTAGTTTCACCGTTGGAACTGCTGAGGTGTGGAGTAACTTCTTCAGGACTGACTTGTTCAGTTTGCTGCTGGTCTTCAACAGATTCTTCCGCTTCAGTTTCCTCGGCTTCTTCCACCTCGACAGTGGGCTTTCCCTCTGGAAACGCAGTTTGCATAACGCCGCTCACACGGGCGGCAATGACATGGGTCTCACCAGAGGACAGGAACTCATCAAACAGGATGGACGGGTCTTCAATATTTTCCACCAGAGTGGCATCCATCAGCATGGAGTCTGTAGATGACAAAAGCAATGGCTCGAACAGAGTGTCCGCTCCTTCTGCCTGTGAGATTGATCCCGGCGAAGAAAGATTAATTGTCTCCAGACGACTGGTAATAATGTCTCCCCGGTTGAGGTAATTACCCTGCAACCCCAACATACCCAGGTGAGGGGCTGGTCGCTGCCCCTGCCCCATTATCACTCTCAATGCCTGCTCATTGTCGGCAAGCGCCTTGCTGCTGTCCCATTCGATTCCCCATGCCTCGAGCAAGCCCGGCAATTCGGACTCCATATTGGCGGGTATTAATACCCCCTGAGGAGACCGGGTTACCAAAGAGTCTGCATTTGGATCGAGGAACAACATGGTCTGGCCGCCGCGCATGACGTGCTGGTCGATTGCATAAAGCAGCTGTTCCGAGATGTCCTGGGGGTGGACAATCATCAGAATGTCTATGTCTTCATCAATTGTTTCCGCGGTATTTTCAATGCGACGAACTTCATACAGTTGCCGAATAATGTCCATCACCATCCATTGCTGTGTCGCCTGACCGACGGCAGGATCAAAACCTCCGTCAATGTCTAACCGGGTTATCAGTCCAACTACCTGCCGATCTGGTGAAGCCACCTGGCTTACCAATTTCATGAATTCATATTCGAGAAATTCTTCCTGATCCGGACGAATTAGGGGAATGGCTTCCATAGTAGGCATAACCAGCTCTACTCCTTCGTCGTCTAATGTTCTGGTTGCAACCAGACCAAAGTAGATAGCCTCGCCTCCTTGTGTGACAGGTACTGCCTGAATGCCATATTGAGTTGCAAGGTCTTCATCTTCGGAGAATGGTTCGGGGTCAACCACTTCGAAGCTCAGATTACCATCGCTGGCGATAACAATTTCCTGCAGTAATTCCTGTACTCTATTGGCATAGCTTCTAATCTGTGGAATATCTTCGGTTGCGCTTTCCGAATAGAAGAAAATCAACTCAATCGGACCCTCCAGTGAACTAACTATATTTCTTGTTCCATCGGATAAGGAATATAACCTGTCTTCGGTGAGATCGATGCGCCAGTTTGGAAACATGGAAATAAGCGCAACACTAAGCACTAGAGTTATAGCAATGGCGATAAGGCCTAAACTTGAAAAAAGGGATTTGGTATTCATCAGCAACTCTCCCTAATTCGCTTTCTTGATTTCAATGACTATCGCACTGGCGAAAAGCCAGGCTGCGATAAATACAGTGAAAAACATGAAGTCTCTGATATCGAGAACTCCTTTGGCAATTGAATCAAAATGGGTAAGGAAGCCCATCGCGGAAAACGCATCCACCAAAAATTGTGGAAACCATCCTGGAAATGCTTCAAGCAAGATAGGCGAACCCATAATTACAAACAAGAAGCAGATACTGACTGTGAGAATAAAGGCGATTACCGAGTTCTTGGTACACGCAGACATGCAGGAAGCAATGGCAAGAAATCCGCCAGCCATAAGCCAGCTTCCTATATAAGCAGCAATGATTACGCCGTTGTCAGGATCACCTAGATAATTCACGGTGATCCATATTGGAAAGGTCAATAGCAATGCTATTCCTGTCAATGCCCAAGCCGCCAAGAACTTGGCGATTACTGCATCTGCGAGCCTAACTGGCAGTGTCAGCAACAACTCGATGGTTCCCGTTTTCCTTTCGTCAGCCCACAGGCTCATGCCGATAGCCGGCACCATAAATAGATATAGCCAGGGATGGAACCCGAAAAATGGTGCGAGATCCGCCTGCCCTCGCAAATAGAGCCCGCCCATATCGAATGTGAAAATGCCATTGGCAATTAAAAAGATCACAATAAAGATATAAGCCAATGGTGTTGCGAAATAGCTAAGCAATTCGCGTTTGAAAATTATTCCAAGATTACCCATTAGCCGGCTCCTCCTACTTCTTGGGTCACGGTTCGAAATACATCTTCCAGTTGTCCGCGACTGACGTGGAACTCCGTGATTGGCCAATGCTTTTGCTGTGCAACTTCGGATACCTGGGTGAATATGGATTTTCCGTCGTTGGCGAGTATTCTAAATCTCAGCTCATCCTCTTCATCTTTCTCAACTCCGGACACATTTGCCAGAGAGGAAAGGTCGGCTTCCAGATCATAAGCCTCAGTGAGTTTTACACTTATTGCTTGATGATATTTTGATTGAGACTCCAAATCAGCCGGAGTGCCATCTGCAACGATCCTGCCTTCAGCAATAATAATCGCCCTGCTGCACACTGCGGTGACTTCTTCCAGAATATGGGTCGAAATAATTACGATCTTGTCCTGGGCCAGATTCTTGATCAACTCACGCACATGATGTTTCTGATTAGGATCGAGGCCATCGGTGGGCTCATCCAGAACTAGTACTTTGGGGTCATGAATAATTGCCTGTGCCAGCCCCACTCTTCTGTTAAATCCCTTGGAAAGAGTTTCTATAGTCTGGTTGGCTACCGCTTGTAATTCCACTTCCCTGATTACATGATTTACCCGCTGTTCCAGTTCCGAACCGGAGAAGCCTCGAATCCGGCCGATGAAATTCAGAAACTCAAGAGTGCTCATATCACCATAGGAGGGAGCACCTTCAGGAAGATAGCCCATCAATTCTTTCGCCCGAATAGGATCACTGCTGATATCGTGCTGGTCGATTGTCACAGTACCGGCTGAAGGTGAAAGAAAGCCGGTGATCAATTTCATTGTTGTGGATTTGCCAGCGCCATTGGGACCAAGAAAGCCGAGAACTTCTCCTTCCTTGATCTCAAAGCTGAGATCATCGACCGCCGTGAATTGGTCAAATTTCTTGCTTAGATTACGTATTTCAATCATCTCTTTTGCTTCTCTCTTTGCTTGTTTCTCTGCTCGTCTCTCTGCTCGTCTCTCCGATGTTCTCGCGGATTCCCGAATATTCTCCCGCTCCAGACGAAGACTACCTGAAAAAAGTGCCATATATCTGTTTATCGGCGAATGAGACTTACTGCCTCAAACTGCCAATCAGCCAACTGCTGTGCCTATTGTGCAATATGCGCACTACAGCGAAGCCAAATTTCAGATGGGCAAATATAGAGTTCTTGATGGCAATTTTCAAGATTCGACACGACCAGTAACAACATGCGGCGGATGAGTGCGGTAAGGTCACCCACATGGAAATTGCCCTGTGTTTCCATGCCTGCCAGCGCTATAATCCTGAGCCACTAATATTCATTCACTAATTCTCCCGGAATTGGCCGGATAATGATGAAGAAACTGACTGGCCTGATGATACTGCTAAGCTTATGTCTTAGCCTGAGCCATTGCGGGCAAAAAGGCGGGCTTACTCGCCCTGATGCCACAAATCTGTCTACCGTCAGCTATCAGAAATAAGCTCCCCGGCTCAGGGGAATAACCCGGAATCTCCGTATATCCATGGATTACTTCAATTACAAAGGTGACTCACTGTTCGCTGAAGACATAGCGATGTCAGCTATCGCCGATGAATACGGCACTCCGTGTTTTGTGTATTCGAGAGCGACACTCGAACGGCACTACCATGCCTATGAAAACGCGCTGGTCGGCTTGCCCAATCTTATTTGCTTCGCCGTAAAAGCCAATTCCAATCTTGCAGTGCTGGATGTCCTGGCTCGTCTTGGTGCCGGATTCGATATTGTATCCGCCGGGGAATTACAACGGGTGATTGCCGCTGGCGGTGACCCGGCCAAGGTGATTTTCTCGGGATTGGGAAAAACAGAAAATGAAATTCGCCAGGGGCTGGAAGCAGGAATTCATTGCTTCAATATTGAATCAGCTGCCGAACTGGATCGGATCAATGAAGTCGCAATGGGCTGCGGGATGATCGCTCCGGTCTCGGTCCGGGTAAATCCCGATGTGGATGCAGGAACCCACCCCTACATATCCACCGGCCTCAAAGAAAACAAATTCGGTATTGCCAGTGATCAGGCTCTTGAAGTTTATCGCAATGCGGCGCAGATGCCCGGAATAAAGGTTACAGGTATTGATTGTCATATTGGTTCGCAGCTAACTAAAGTTGAACCATTTCTCGATGCTATCGATCGCCTGTTATCCATGGTCGATCAATTAGCTATTGAAGGGATACATCTCAGTCATTTGGACATGGGCGGAGGTCTGGGAGTTAGTTACGGTTCGGAGAGCCCGCCACTACCTTCAGAATTGATCGATGCAGTGAAGAGCCGCTTCGCCAATCGCGACATGTCGGTAATCGTAGAGCCCGGCAGATCTATTGCCGCAAATGCCGGTATTTTTCTCACCCGCGTAGAATACATAAAACAAAATGAAAACAAGAATTTTGCAATCGTTGATGGCGCCATGAATGATTTGATTCGACCGGCCTTGTATTCAGCCTGGCAGGAAATCATTCCTGTAGAAAAAGCTTCGGCGGGGAATCCAGGCGCGCAGGAACTGAATTACGATATTGTTGGGCCAATTTGCGAGTCAACGGATTTCCTCGGCAAGGACCGTGAGCTTAATGTTAAAGCTGGTGACTTGTTGGCGATTCGTTCTGCCGGAGCCTATAGCTTTGTAATGAGTTCGAATTACAATACTCGCGCACGCGCCCCTGAGCTAATGGTGGACGGTAACGATATTCACCTTGTGAGAAAGCGGGAAACGATATCCGAACTCTTTCAACATGAATCCTGTTTGCCAGACTCCTGACACAAAAAATGGAAATTCAATTCACAAAAATGCACGGCCTCGGCAATGATTTCATGGTATTGGATCTTACTACTTCGTCTTTGCAATTGACTGCCGAACAGATTAGCAAGCTGTCTGACCGCCATTTCGGTATCGGCTTCGATCAGCTTCTACAAATAGAAAACCCTTTACCAGACGACAGGGACGAGGCAGATTTCGTTTACCGAATTTTTAATGGCGATGGTAGTGAAGTAGAGCACTGTGGAAATGGCGCCCGCTGTTTTGCCAAGTACGTTTTTGATAAAGGGCTAAGTGACAAAAATCCTATTCGGGTCAAAACATGCAATCGCATTCTCTGCCTCGAACATCAGGCCAATGGCGAAATTACTGTGGACATGGAACAACCTGAGTTTGATCCCGCGGCCATCCCCTTCATAACGGATGGCAGTGCCGCTTTCTATGAGAGAACGCTGCAAATTAACGGTAGTGATATAGAAGTGGAATTCTCTGTCGTTTCCATGGGAAACCCCCATGCGGTAATCATTGTGGAGAATGTCGAAGAGACTGCCGTGGAAGAGATAGGTATTGCCCTGGGCAGCCATAAAGATTTTCCCGAGGGCGTGAACGTCGGATTTATGCAGATTTTGGACAGAAGCGCGATAAACCTTAGAGTATATGAACGAGGTGCTGGTGAAACTCTTGCATGTGGGACCGGAGCCTGCGCCGCTGTGGCGACTGGTTGCCGCAGAGGACTATTAAATGATACCGTCAATGTTGGCTTGAAGGGCGGGAATCTCAGTATAAACTGGCATAAACAAGAAGACACATCCGTACTGATGACCGGGCCTGCGGAAACCGCCTACGAGGGGACGATCGAGATATGAATACTGAAGCAAATACCGCTGAACAGATTGATTCAGACTCCGGGAACGAGCTGTCTGCGGATCAGGTTGTTGAATACCTGAAAAATCACCCTGACTTCTTTAGCAACCAGGATGAATTGCTGGCAGATATCACCCTACCCCATGAGAGTGGCAAGGCCATATCTCTACTGGAGCGGCAGGTAACTATTCTTCGTGACCGCGGCATTGAAGCAAGGCGGAAACTGAATAATCTTCTGGAAAATGCCCGCAACAACGATCAGCTTTTTGATACCACCCGCAATCTGGTTTTGGCTCTTTTGCGAGCGAACAATGTCACCGAAATTTCCGATGTGACCCAGGACCAGTTGGCTAACCACACTAGCATCGATGCCTGCGAAGTAATTGTGGTACGGCAGAATGGGTTAAATGTATCCGATTCCGTAAGAACAGAGACCCATGATTTTCTGCAACAGGAATTCGGCGACGTGTTTCGACTAAAGCGCACACATTGTGGTGCAATCAATGCAGACAAAGTGAACTACCTTTTCCCTTCTACCGGAGCGAATGTTAAATCCACCGCTCTCTGCCCAGTCATTCACAATGGCGAAGTTCTGGCCTTACTTGCTTTTGGAAATCAGGAAGAAAATTACTTTAATGTGAATCTGGACACTCTGTTTCTTGATTTTATCGGACATGTTGTTGGTGCAGTTTTGCAAAAGCAATTCTCTGCATAGTCTTGCTGATTATTACGGCAGCTTACGCCGCTAGAATTCACCATTGATTTCGGCAACTATTGTTAATGTCAGTCGCATTATCTTACAAGACACACCTAAACTAAAAGTATTCACTTCTACTGATAAAGAGCTTACTACTAATGTCTGGCGATAAATCTTCTATAAAAAACTCCTTAGTTTCAGTAATTTGCCGCACAATCGGCAGGCAAGAACTTCAACAGGCCGTGCAATCCCTTCAATCTCAGACTTATCCAAATGTAGAACTAATAATTGTTGATGCCAGAGGACAAGGCACTGACGTAACGGAAGAACAATGCCAGCCGCTTTCTCTTTCTACTGTCTCCACAGGCGAGCCGCTTAGTCGTTCGCAGGCAGCTAACATGGGATTAGAAAAGGCCAGTGGCGAGTTCCTGATGTTCCTTGATGATGATGATTGGGTTGCCCATGATCATATAAGGACATTGATTAATTATCTAAGCCTGCACAAAGATATAAAGGCCGCTTATAGCAGCACACAGAAAACTGATAGTAGCGGCAATACAATCGATTGCGTATTCGAGCAGAGTTACGATCCCCTATTACTAATGAGAGACAACTATATCCCTATTCATTCGATGGTCTTCCATCGATCACTGATTGAAAAAGGCTGTAAATTTGATAATAGTTTCGACATTTATGAGGATTGGGACTTCTGGCTACAAATAAGCAGGCTCACAGCAATTCACCACGTCCCCGTATTAAGCGCATTCTATAGAAGCGGCGGCGATTCACAGACCACTAGCGGCGATGAATTTGACCGATTTCGTAGTAACACTATTCAAGGCGATGCCAGATCAAAAATTTTTACAAAATGGAAGACAATCTGGCAAGGATCGGAATTAAATGAACTGATCGGTAGCATTTACATAAATATGGTTAATGAAATTCGTCGATTAAGTGAAGATATTGAAAATCAACATCAACACCAAGCTGAGCTCACGAAGAGTATTCGAAAACTTGAAAAAAATGACAGCGTGATTCGGGCAGCCTTAATAGAGGAGCAGGAAATACGCGGACAGACCAATCAACAACTTGAGCAGGAACAAGGCATAAATAGGCAACTCGGCTTGCAAATTGACGAGTTAATCTCAAATTTAGAACAGCAAAAAACTGTTACAGAGCAGCTCTCACAACATATTGGTGAACTAGATGCTCATATTGGTCGTGTGGAGAATGCGCACAAGATGATCGAGGATTCCATTTTCTGGAAAATAACTTCCCCTCTTCGATTTATCCGCAATTTTCTTACGCGCTATAAATCGATTGCCACTCCCAAAAAGAGTACGATAGCACCGTCCGGGATCGGCGAGACAGATTATATAGAAGAAAACATACAGCCTACATCAGAAACATACAAAAATTCTCACGATAAAGAAGCAGGCGAACTACTTAGAAAATTTATAGAATCTCAGAATAGACTGGTTTTACCTGCGGCAGGAGACCCTCAGCTCTCCATTATATTAGTGTTATACAATCAGGCTCATCTTAGTCTTTGTTGTATTAAGTCAATACTAAAACATGCAAGCGTAGCGTACGAGTTGATAATCGTCGACAATAATTCTACTGATCAAACCCCCGAATTACTTGCCTTAATTGAAAATTCCAAAATTATCCACAATAAGAAAAATTTGGGATTTGTCAAAGCGGTAAATCAAGGCGCTAAATTATCTAAAGGCAAGAATATTCTCTTACTAAATAACGATGCAGTGGTTGAGCAGAATGCTATCGAAAATGCGCTCCACACATTACAAAGCGACTCTGAAATAGGCGCTGTAGGCGCAAAAATCAAGTTTCTCGATGGCAGACTACAGGAAGCTGGCAGCATTATCTGGAGTGATGGATATTGCCTGGGTTATGGTAGAAACGAATCCGCAGACGATCCTGAATTCAATTTTTTCAGAGATGTGGATTATTGCTCCGGCGCTTTCCTGCTCTTTTCTAGAGAAGATTTTGAAGCGCTGGAAGGATTTGACGAGCAATTTTCGCCCGCATATTACGAAGAATCCGATTTTTGTATCAGATTGCGACAGTCCGGCAAAAAAATTGTTTATTGTCCAGACGCTCAGATTACTCATTACGAATTTGCTAGTTCTGGAGGGTTTGATTCTGCCACTGAATTGCAGATTGCACATCGCAAGCTCTTGCTAAAAAAACATGAAGAATTTCTCTGCCGCCAACATGAGAAAAATCCTAGCAATATTCTTGCCGCTAGATCAGCAAATGATTTTCCCAACATCCTCATAATTGATGATCAGGTTCCATACCCGCTATTGGGAGCAGGCTATCCACGCTGCAATTATATTCTCACAAAGCTCTCGAAATTTCCTTTAAACATAAGCTTTTATCCTTTGCAATTCCCTCATGATAATTGGGATAACTTGTATCAAACAATTCCAAAAAATGTCGAAGTGATAGTTGACAAGGGGCTAAGTGGACTTGCGGAATTCCTCATTAGTAGAAAAGGGTTCTACGACTTCGTGATGGTAAGCCGGATTCATAATATGGAAATTGTTGATAAGTTGATGACATCTACTCCTAACTTTCTTGGAAATGCTCGATTAATCTATGATGCTGAAGCGGTAACTTCTCCGCGTGAAGTATTAAGGAGACGACTGTTAGGGGAAGACGTCAATGAAGCTGATGCGGATATTTTACTAGCTGACGAAATTAAAGCCTCAAGAAATGCAGATAAAATTGTTGTAGTTTCAGCCAATGAAGCTGAAATTTATAAAAATTATGACTATTTTAATACCGTGGTGCTTGGTCATGCGATGCCTATTAAAGCTAGCTCCAGTTCATTCCAGCGACGAAATGGTCTCCTGTTTGTTGGCTCTTTAAGAGATGAAGGCTCACCAAATGTGGACTCCCTGCTTTGGTTTGTAGATAACGTGCTTCCCCTAATTGAGAAAGAGATTCCCGAAATTATTCTCAATGTAGTCGGAGGAAACTCTGCCACATCCTTGGCGGCGATAAGCAAGCCAAATGTATTGTTCACAGGTGGGCTGGAAACGCTTCAGCACGTCTATAACGACAACCGAATATTTATTGCACCGACAAGATTTGCGGCAGGCATCCCCCATAAAATTCACGAAGCCTCTGCCAATGGCATTCCTACAGTTGCCACCAGCCTGCTGATCAGACAATTATCCTGGTCCCATGGCGAACAGATCCTGTCGGCAGACTCGGCACAGCAATTCGCAGAGCAATGTATTGAGTTGTATAGAAATGAGGACCTTTGGAATAAAATTAGAAACGGATCAATGGCAGCGGTAGAGAAAGATTGCTCAGAAATACGTTTCCATAAAATACTTTCTTCATTGTTCGATCTGGAAGACTAGAACAGCAGAGCAAATCGATAATAGATTCTTTGCATGAAGCCGTTATTTGTATCCATCTTCGACGCGAACCACAGCCCTGTCTTTTGAACCACGCGGAGTTGTCTCCCATGACATTCCCTGAAGGCATCGGCTTGAATTGCTACCTCCCGCAAGTGTTCATTCACCTCCCGTTTTCTTAACACGCGACTAACTAGATTAGCGTATTCATCGTCCTTCACATACTCCTTCGCACCAATGGTGTTGTTGTCGTGCTGACGATAGTTCAGCAAAGCTCTGTCGAGAAACTTTATCTCCCCGAAAGCACTCGCCACCAGAGCGAGCCACCAGTCATGCATGATGGCATCCTTCGGAATAGGTAATGCCTTTCTTGCCAGTGGTTCATTTATAACTGCGGTACAACCAGTCACCAGATTGCTGATTAGCATATTTGGGAAGCTGTTTCGTTCTGTCTTCAGGCCCTGAAAGTCGATAAACGATTTTGCCATGACTTCGTTTGCTTCCGAGACTACGGTCAAGTCGCTGTGGATCAGCACCGGCAAAGGCGTGTTGTCCAGACTATGTTCCACTTCAAGCATGGCTTTCATTTCTACAGCCACCTTATCCGGGTCCCAAATATCATCCTGATCGCAGAGCAGCATATAGAGCCGCCCAAAACCTAACATCTGTTTGTTTTCCATTACATATTCCATGGCACTGGAAAAACTCGTCATTGCGCCCTTGTTGAGGCGGTCTTCAATCAGATGAAACTTATTCGGGAAACGGGACGAGTAGTCCTGGAGTATTTGCCAACTGCCATCCTTACTGCCATCGTCTCGCACTACGATCAGCAGGTCGGCCCAGCTCTGTGCCAACAGGGATTCCAACTGTTCCGGCAGATACCGCTCTCCATTGTAGGTGGAAAGAACAATCGCAACTTTCGTAA
>Ga0315322_10000906_pt1 | contig 22609 bp, 11 predicted proteins | sample M110021515metaG_FD_203461 | JGI IMG/M metagenome (GOLD analysis project Ga0315322, IMG submission 203461) | Ammonia-oxidizing marine archaeal communities from Monterey Bay, California, United States - M1 100m 21515 | ecosystem: Environmental > Aquatic > Marine > Intertidal zone | place: USA...
CCACCACTCCTGTCGCCCCCGGATACGTCTTTGGAGCAGTTGATTTCACCTCGCCAGTAAGAGGAAGAGCGGAGCACATTATAGCAAACCAGTTCAGCGCTCCAGGTGGACCAGAGACACAAGGTGTGTACGGCAGAGATAAAGAGTCAGGCGAATACTCGATTTACAATACAGTAAACTATCGTAACCTTTCAGTAAGAGAGCCGCTGAACATCTTGTCGACAGAGAGGTCAGAGCAGTTTGGGTATAGGTCAGGATCGACTACGCAGGCTTCCATCCACATGACCAATAGAAATTATTTCCATTCTACCGGTACGCTTGGTGAGATTTCGAAGCCAGACAACCAATTTGCACAACACCCCATTCCACAGAATGATTTTGGATACTCTTGGATTGCAGCTAGTGCAACAAACTCTAAATTTGATTTTGTTAAGGCAAACGATGGCTTTGGACATCAACACATGTTTAGCACTGGCAGTTCTCAGGCAATTCAATTCGCCGGCATTAGCAACAGAGAGGGTTTAGATACTCGAGTTTTAGCTCACGATGTGGACCCTTCCTTGGTTAATGACTCGTTTTCCTTTAAAATTGCCTTGAATCGCCCAAAGAGGGTGCTAGCCGCATCTGCGCGCCTAGCCAATAAAGTGTATCTTTTTCGACTAAGAGACGGCCGTTGGGCTAAATCTCAAACCATTTCTCCTACCGGGTTGGTCTCTACTGCTAGCTTCGGCTCTAGTTTAGCAATAAACGAAGGAAATACCCTAGTCATCGGTGCACCAGCTGACACAGATAGTACCGGCGTAGCCATGGGCACCGCACATGTGTATCGCTATCAAAGCACAGACGACCAGTGGGTATTGGCACAGATACTGACAGCTTCAGATGGCGCCACCGGTGACGAGTTTGGAACTAGTGTATCCATTAATCAAGAGGGCGAGATTTTTGTTGGAGCATATGCCAAAGATACAGACGATGGAGCAGTTTACGTATATCAGAAGACATCAGGAAACTGGTCTCAAGCTCAAAAATTATCTACGGTCTCTTCTAACACGAAATTTGGCTCCTCTGCTCATGTAAATTCAAATATAGCAATTATTGGCGCCCCCGATGATAGCCTTTATAACGGCAAGGCATACATATATGAGAAATCCGGAGGAACATGGTCCGAGTCCCAACAAATCACCGGGGTCAGCAGCTCTATGCACCAATTTGGGTCTTCAGTTGACTCCACGCCTAGCGGCGAGTCACTGATTATTGGAGCTCCAGGTTTCGGCGGCGCTGTGGGTCAGGCATATATTTTTGAGAAGTCTGCCGGCACATGGTCGACTGCTATTTGCCTGACGGGCAGCGGAACGATGATGGATAACGCCTTCGGCATCAGTGTCAGTATCGACTCTACCAATGCAGTAGTCGGCTCTTATTTACAAGATGGAGATGGTTTCCTGGATTCGCCACTCGATACCGGTATGGTGTACCTGTTTCAAAGCTCTAGTACTGGCTGGCTAGAGTCTAATAAATATTATGCAAATGATTTTCTATTAGGCGACGACTTGGGTGATAGGGGCTCTCAAGAACATTTTGGACGTTCAGTGATCGTAAAGGATAATATGATAATCGCTGGAGCCCCGGGTCATCGATACCCAGATAGGACTACTCCTGGCGCCGAAGTGGAAACTTACGGAGCTTTTTATTCTTTTGACTTTGGTCAGATTCCGATTACCCACACGGGACTCAATTGGCACGTATCAGATATTTTGTCGTCTAGTACAAACACAGTACATGCCCATAGTGCGTTCGATGCATCGCACATTATTCTTCATCGCCAGGGCTCATACGGATGGCCATCCTGGAAACAAGTCAGAGGTGGAGAGCATCCGATAATTCGCGCACACAAAAAGAACAATACTTTTTCTAGAGTCTTTTTAGGCGACCCAGTTGTTGGCACCAGTTCGATAATAAAGTCAGAGAAGACACCATCGATGAACATTTATGCAGAAATGAAGCCAGATATTTTAGATGCTTATGAGAGAGCAAGGTTCGCTGATGGGAATGAATCGTTCGATAAGAGTAGGATGGTAAAGAATTATACAGATGTCGTCGCCACCTGCCGCTTTAGTCCCGCTAGATTAGTCATCCATGGCACTGCAGCACCATTTGGCATGCAGCATGCTCACTCCCCAGGGTTTGACCACCGGCTGCCACAATTCTTTACAAAGAACTCAACAGGTGACGACCACCTAAACCAGAAGATTAGAGAATCAAATTGGGATTTGGATGCATACTATTATCGAATAAAGAAGGTTCCAGCACACCGAGTGGCATCTCATAAGGAGAGTTTTCAAAATGATTTGACAACTTTCGCAAACATGCAGATAGCAGAAGATACAAGATACAAGGAAAGGGACCATCATAGCTTTTTGAGATATGCAGACAACATATTACAACAAAACGCCGGCGCCTATAACCGGCTTATTGAGCTTAACTACGTTGAGACGATATACCCTAGAGAAATAAACACATATACTCGCAACGCGAGAGAACGAGTAAACTTCGATTATTTCCCATGGAAGTCGACAAGAACTCTAAGAAATATCTTATTAACTGGGAATATAAATCACGAGACAAGTCAGACAATCCTGTCGATACCGACACTTAAGGCGTTCTCGGATTATACTAGCACAAATTCGGAGGATTATAAGAAGTCATTATATGGAAAATATGATGTTGTTCGCATGGGTTTAGCAACAACAGCTAGCATAGACCTTCAAATTAATAGTCACATCAGTGCTTCAACCTGGTTGCTAGATTCTCGAAAAGATTTCTCAACCACTCCGGTTGATATTAATCGCTCATATTTCAATCTAGAAGCAAAGTTTTTGACATCTAGCATAGGAGCACAAGGAACAAGGGCGGAAGGGGTTCTGCAAAATGATTTCAGTACTTTTCCATTAGGATACAACAATCTATACGGAACACCTCCATTTTCGACTGTGTATAATCGGCGCATCCCACAGAGCTACTCCACGTTTAACTACCTTGCTGGTGAAGCTAAGTGGCAAGCAGCAGACGAGGTGAGAGGCCCTTTTTACGACTCATATTCTGACTATTCAGAAGAAATTAGAAGGGTTGCACCAGACCATTCTATTATACCAGAGTTTAGAATGAGTGAATTTGCGGAAAAAGTGTTGACGGAAGAGCGCTCTTACCCAAACATTGGAGACGACTATCTCATACTTACTGGCGCTATATACCAAAACTCATCAGGCGATGCTGATATCGGCGGCACCTTTTTTAAGACATATTCGAATAGTGACTTTTTAAAGTATTTTTCTCTATATGATGAAGAAATAGTCGGAGACGAAGACGATAAGATCAATAACATTAGTCATGCAAGGATAAATTTCAAGTGCAAGGCAGCAATGAAATTCTTGCCATATAAGGGATTTTATCCAGCGGAAAGAGCATTAGAAATCACGCGATTATTTCAGAATCATTATTTGGGAGAAGGCGTTATAAATACCTCTCCAATTGGCAACCCGCCAGCTGGACTCACAAAAGAAGACGCTAGAAAATATGCCAATCTTCGAGCAAACGCCTCAAGGTATCAGGCTTCAAAGCCATTGTTCGGCCCTGGAGTCCTATTCAATTCAATAAAGTCTGGAGTCGCAGTTGATTATCCTGTCTTTTATGGTGATTTTTCTGATGTATATACCAATATAACCACTAGCAGTGCTTTGACTAGCTTTTCAGCCTTATCGATTCCAACAGACTCTACGTTTACAGGTTCGATAATTAACACGACCACCGATGCAGGTATTCCAAGAATCAAGAGTTATGCAACAAAGAGAATTGATTTTGAAGATATGATGAGTCCTGTTAACCTGTTTGGGGAGAGTATCTATGATAACGAGCCGCATCCAAGTGCTAGTTTAATATATGGGACTGACCATTGGCATCGCATTATCGAAAGGCCCAGCACCTTTGGTGGCTTTAATATAGATGATGCAAGAAAGAGGTTAGGTGTAGAATTCAAGAACACCAAAGAGGCTTTCTCGAGGCAGTTGGCACCGTATACAATGGCCATGCAAAATTTTGCAGCAGAAACAGTCAATTTCTTTGTAGAAGATGGTCATCTCACCACGGCAATGTCAAAGCCAATAAAAGAGAGATTTGAGAAAGATATTACATATACAATGAGAGCACGCATGACGAATGTTGATAACGTTATGTACGACAGGCATTCATCATTCGGGCCACCAGTCGATGATGGCGGCGACGGGGTTGACTTGACTGTCTACACAGCAGGCGACGCCGGCACCGCCGCAAATATTGAAATAAGCTTCAACAACCAATCAGGTTCTGGGGGCGCATCGCCAAAATACGATATTACAACAGCGGCAACCATAGGGGACCTTCCATACTTCCTTTTTAGGGATGAGAATTACAATCGCTTAGATGTGTATTTGTATACAGCAGGGGTATATACCTTGAAACCGGACGCTACAACTCAATCTCTGGGTGATAACGTAACCTTATATCCGAATTCACCGAGCTGGGTCCCTAATAGTTCAACGGCTTTCATCAACGTGAAAACTACGGCTGGTTTAGGCTCAGCAGTAGCAGAATCGATTGAGACCGCACTTACAAGCAGTCACTCAGATGTGAGCTTCACAGTTAATAGGTCTAGTAATATACTGGCTCTAACTTCATCAGTCGTAGGTGTTCAGACATCAAATCTCATCTTTTATGAAGATGCTGCAGGATTTAAAGATGCAGTTGATGGCGCAGGCACACCTTTGAGCACCAATATTTGGACTGGTTCACCCTCTTTTGCTGGCGGCACCGACGCGGACCCAAGCGCTTGGACCACCTCAACCACAAACTCTAAGACAGAGCACGGGTATATGCCATACGTGCCGCCATTCTTAGACCCTGGTTCAGACCCTTATGTAGAAATAAGTTTCACCCCAACGGAAACAAAAGAGTACGGCGCAAAGGAAATCATAGAGAGTAGTACGTTTGCTTATTATAATTTTAGCGAGGTTCCGTCTAACGCCGCGACAAACACCAACTATAAGCACTCTATGTCGCTTTCCGCGTCATTGAACCTAGGTATGTGCGTCAGCTTGAGAACCGACAATGTTGAGACTCTTGTCGACCCTGAGGATAGGAACAGGGTTATCGCAAAGAATGATGTAGATCCCAACAAAAAACTGTCCAGATGGGTAATACAAACAAAGTGGGAAACCCCGGTACTGAATTTTACGAATGCTTCTGCTTCTGCTCTAGATTTGAGCACAAACACAGTAACTGCTGTTAGTGGCTCGCCATGGAAAGACAGGTACTGGGACTCTTATTACGACCGCGGCCGCACCCGGGCAGGTTCCACAACGGGAGAATTTTTGACAGCTTCAACAGGCATTTGGCACCAGAAGGGAGAAGCCTTGACTAGTGCAAACTCGGCAGGATATTTCTTGCAAATAGAAGATGTAGCCAGAGCAAAGAATGCTCCTGGTCTCGCGAAAAAGCTGGGATTTAATAAGGATTCAGAAGATAACGTAGCGGGACTCAAGAAGGCTAAAAGATACAGAAGTAAAATCGGCACTATTGAAAATAGAAAGCTAGTAAAAGAAGCAATCGTTGCAATACCTTATGTTATTCGCGAAGACGCAGAAAACAGAATGGAATTTGTTAGATTTAATGAAAAATACTATGACCAAGCATTAAAGAACGTTCAGGAAGTAAAGAAAGAAGCAGAAAATAAAGTCATAAGTGATGGCATCAGAACCATTAAGCAATATCGCGATTTTCTTAAAGACTTGGACATTAAAACAAGGACGTTTCAAAGTGACGCCCCGGTTGATGCAATCGAGTACCAGTTATTCATGATGGAAGACTATATCTTACCACCTCAGCTAGACTTCCTGAGAACATCAGAGCAATTTCAATCGGAGAATAGCCTTAAGCCGTTTATGATGTACTTCTTTCAATTTCATGCTTCATTTGATAGGGAAGACTTGGCAAACATATGGCAAAACCTGTATCCAAAATCTGCAACTAGTACGGCCAGTCCTAGATATTCATATACAAATGAGGACCTCCTTAGTAGAATTCGAGCACACGACGACATTTCTTATGTTAGCCACTACTTGGAAACAGCGGAATTAAATGGATTGCCACTTTGCCCAGGGCAAGACCCTCGCGCCTTGTTTTCTCCGGAAGACAAGGAGAACAAGACTAGGTGGCTTATCTTTAAGGTCAAACAAAGAGGGGAAGTTAGTCTTGAGAAGGTAAGAAGGTCATCGATTGACCCGCGAGAATCTAATGTAGAGAAGCTCGAGTACGTAGCAAGTTCTAAAAACTCCTTCACAAAAGAAACTATACCACCTAATTTGCCAGGTATACAGCCCGATGGAAGACAAGACATACAGTTCAACTGGCCATATGATTACTTTTCATTTGTAGAGCTAATTAAACTAGAGACAAAAATTGACAGTTACAACCATGCTCAGCCAGTTATTGACGCCCCAGTGCAAGAGAGGATTCCTGGGAGCATAAACGTACCAGGGTCAATACCTGGGGGGATAGTAATTTAATATGGCCTTTTTCGACAAAAAACAAGACGTCATAGATGTGAAGCTCACGCAATTTGGAAAGAACCTGTTAGCTAGAGGGCACTTCAAGCCGGTCTATTATCGATTCTTTGATGACGGTATACTCTATAACGCGGAAGCTGCAGATATATCAGAAACACAAAAGAGGTCAGAAGAGAGAATTCAAGAGGCTCAAAGAACAGAGACACAGTATCTAGTAACTGGAGTCGAAGAACGTTTCGACCAGAACCAAAATATGATTAATTCTGGCTCGCTGAAGACCTTTATGGAAATCAAAAGAAGGCAAGACCCGTTGCTAGCAGACAAGATACTTAAGTATCCGCTAGAGAACAGCAGAGTTAACTCACAGGCAGCTCCAGCTTTCAACGTGAACATCTTAGAATCAGATATTTCTAGCTCTGCTAACACATTGAATGTAAAAGGGATTTCTCTACCAGTACCACAGCTTAACTTTTCTTCTTCTTACGAAGTTTTTGAAGATCGCACCAGGCAGATAGAGATTCCGGAAGACCTAGTGGAATTCCAGAACTATGTTGACCTTCTTTCTAACAGGGTGGAGTTTTTAGATAAAAGCCTGATAGAAGTTAAAGAGAAGAACCTGATAATAGATATCGAAGAATTACATGTCGACACTTTGTTAGAGAATTTTGAAATTGAGATATTTGAAATAGACGAAGAGGGAAACCTTCTAAAGCTGGAATCAGAAGAAGAGGTTAATAAATATTTTGATGTGCAGGTTGACGCTCAAGCTCTTGAAGATACAGCAGTAAATCCTCGCGACGAGCGCCACCGGCGCGATAGGGAGTAATATACATGCCTATTAATGTCGAAGATTTAGCAATATCAGAGCTCTTGCCCCAGTTTGCAATAAGGAGGATAGTGGTGTCAGAAAATAAAGCCACCTTATCCTGCGCTTTGATGCGCCCCCGCGAGATAAATTATGAAAGTTGGCTGGGCTCTAGCGAGTTTAATTCATATATAAAATACTATTTCATAGCTACCCCCAACTTATCTTCCGGTGATATTGCAAAATTCTATTATCCGCAGGATAGAGTCAGATACCTCAACGGGGCCCTTGCTAGCCTTATTCCCGGAGGCGAGGCCCCCCACGACCCTAGTTTCTGGGAGTTAGCCCTAGGTCCAACTGGTCTGGGCAGATTCCGCTCTAGGGATGATATAAACCTTCTCAGTCCTTTTAATCTCAAAGGGTATACTGCCTTAACATTGGAGGAGATTCTACAAGGCCAGCACTTTGCGAAAGATGCACTCACAGCGACAGAGACAATAGAACCAACAGACCCTTACCTCTTGGACAACCCAGAAGGCTATAACACTTCATTTCAGGTTTCTGTCGAATTGTTGAACGACCCCTTTGAAAGTCGGAATCCAACCCGCGCTGATCAGCTCAACATAATGGCTTTCGCACAGCTAGATACTATAAAGTTAAAGCAAGATTTTGGTCTTGAAGTGTTGACTGGTCTGTCTAGTGTTGGAAGTGACTTAATTTATGAAAAGTGTTTAGTCCGTTCTCGTCTAGGTCAGCAAGGTAATCTTCACCTTGTAGTGCCAGAAGAGAGAAGGGTATTTTTTACAGCAGATGGCTCTGCTTATAACGGGCCCGCGCATTATCATGGAGAGGAGAATCCTGGACCGAATGGTTATGTGGGGTGGATGTCCGGCCCATCAACCGGAGATATGACAAACCGTCTCCTCTTAGAGGTCAGAAGGGTACCCAACAGGAAGGTGATTTCTAGACTTTTCGTCCACCGCGCACTCAACCCGGCCGGGTTTGCTCTTACCGAGAACACTGCATATTCTGGCTATATTGGAACAGGAGAGCAGGAGGCTACAGACCCCGGAGCTGTCGTTTTTGGCGATGAAATTATTCGGACACTACGCTCTCAGATGGGGCAAACTCTCTCCTTAGGGGATGACCAGTTTAGTAAGTACCAGGACAAGCTTAAAGAACTATCGATATTAGCGCTAAAGAGGGGCCAATTAAACCTGGCACTATCCAACACTACGGCAGAGGACCTTTCCTGGGTTAGTACAACAAACGGAAAACCTTATCATGGTAGCGTTTTTATTATTAGGTTGGGTGATATAATTTCATCCAATTCAAGATTCGGATACTTATATAATCTGCATAAATCATCAGACAACCCTGCCAGCAAGACTGTCAGAGTGGCCATGCTATCTAACTCAGTAATACAGGACTTTTCAGTTTTTCGAAGAAGGTTAACCAATTTGCCAACAGGGAATAATAATGTCTCGACCGCAAAACATGAAATATATGACAACAATGAGCCAGAAAAGTACATTATACAAACAATTTCGGTCTTTCGAAACCGCCGCGGCGCCACCCAAACCGCCGGCAATGTAATGTTGGCTTCGCGAACCAATGAGAAAGCTAGGATTTGGGAGAGGTCTGTCCCCACAACCAGATCCAATCGCGCCATCATTTTGCACGATTATGACTTATTTAATAATATACATACCGGAAAGTATGAATATGTTATAGACATTACACTGGAAGACGGAATACAGAACTTTTTAGCGGAAAAGCACACTCAATTCAAGAGAGCAATTAAGAAATTTTCAACCTACGTCAAAGAGGCATCACAACCATATCAGGACTACACTCAATCGGGCTATTATAATGGCTCACAATTTGCTGACGGCCTCGCCGACCAGCTCTCGAGAGATGAATCGGGCACAACAGGCAACTACAATCATTCTATTGGGGATTTTACAGATGCCTTTAAAGCGAGGTCATCAAATCTTCGCGAGAGAAGTGATAACGTTGCCAGTCTTTATACTGAGATTTATTATATTCTCACGGGATTGGAGCAGTTCAACTCTGATAATATCAGTGCCTTGAAGGATTCTCTTTTGGCAAAAAATACAACTTTAGAAAGTCTAGAATTTTTTCTCGACTTGTGTCTCAAGCTTGAGTCTAGGTTTGGCTCAATATTAAATTCAGCAGGGACAGATATAGGAGATACTTTAAACTTGGGTTCTCACCGCAGAAACGTCTCTTTGGGAATTCGCCATCCCGATAAAATAATAAATTTACGAGGCTCCGCGAAAGTCCTGGCGAAAGCTGTAGACAAGAATTCTCTATTTGTTAGTCCAGACCCAATAATAAGAGAATTGGCGCGCCAAAACTTGGACGGTGATAATCGTTCAAGAAGACGCCGTAGAAGAACCAATTCACGCACCCAGAATGTAGAGAAAAGCCCACCCCCATCAGAGGTCGGCGCCGGCGCCTTCTTCGGACTTTCACAAGATGATTCAAAAGATAAGGCGATTGCTTCAATATCGACGAAGCGTCCAGCCACTTTTAAGGTGGAAATGATTGCCGACGCCAAATCGGCCGTCACCCCGGAAGAGGTCTCAAAGCTTAACTCTCGTGTTAAGGCAGCAATCGAATTTAGCAAAGCGGGCCCCATAACTCAAATTGGAAAGCAGGAAACCATAAAAGACGATATGATAATGCTTGATAGTGTTTTGGAGCAATATGGCGGAACGAAGTTTGAAGCATTATTGAACAAGGCATCTTTCACCAGCAAGTCAGAAGTTGAAAACAAGGAAGTGGAAAAAAGCAGATACACTTCAAAAACATTTCAAGAGTCTGTCTTTGCCTCAGTTGTGGCCGCAGATAAGCCAGAGAAATTCACTAAAGATATTGAAGAAAAGTATAAAGACGCTTTCTACAAGAAGAAAGCAGTAGAAGAGCTGTATGATGTGGTGACCGACGCTCTGTCAGTACAGGATATGATGAGTAAGGCTAAAACAGGAACTTCGTTCAAAGAAAAGGTACTGAAAAACACCAGCAACAAAGACAAAAAAGCAGAAAAGAAAGAGAAGTTTGATACGGCGGCTAAAGCAGTAAAGGAAAATGTGTTCAAGGCATATATGATAGACCCAGATAAAGGCTTGGTACCTGCAACAGCAGATAACAAGATAGGAGTTGTAATCTACAAAAAATCTGGCGCCACATTTGACGGAGCGGTCGTCACAGACAACGTTCAGATACTTGAGGAGCAAGCAGAAGAGGCTCAAGGTTCAGGCACAACCAGTAAAGGAAAATAACGGAGAAGCATCACTGATTTGACTATTTAGTGAAAAGTTTTAGGTATTATTATGGCGATAAAAAACCCATGTGAAGAGCAAGACCCGGGCCCAGAGCCCTCAATCGGACTCCCGCGTTGTCCCCCCGGAAAAGTAAGGGACGAAAACGGCCGCTGCGTTGATGAGAACCTGTACAGAAGTTTACCGGAAGTGGAAGTACCTTCCCGACCTGAACCCGAGGCCGAAGACCCTTTTGCAGAGTCGACTGCTACACCACCGGCTCGCCCCCGAAGTCCAAATATTCAAGATTCTGAGATTGAGCCACATGTGGCTGATGTACCTTACACCTCTGCCACTCGAGACCTCACCACTATTGATGAAAGCTCGTTTTATGTGTTTCCGCGATCCATCACCGCGGCTCTGCAGGAGAGGCTGATAAATCACTCTTCTATCTGGCTTCCACAGAAGACAGAGCAAAGTGTTTTAGCCCAAGCTGACTATTTTCGTCTGTCTCTTATGAATTTCTGGACGTTTCTGACAATTTCCGAAGCACTAATATCGCGACCCATCGGAGACCCTCGCCAGCCAGGCGAAATCAACTTTGGCGAAAGCTCATTTCTTTCTCGCCTAATTCCGCTAAATCGCCATGGTGCCCCACCCTACGAGGTTTTTGATGTAGAGGGTATCCCGGGCTATTCTTTGATGGAGGATATCCCATTTAAATTTCAAAAGGAAGTCGTTGAAAAAGCCTTAAGTGTTTTCCCGAGCGGTACAAAATGGTCTCACTTTATGGATATATACATGGCCGGCAGCGACTCGGTTGTGTGGGATACTGAGAACAGAAACCAATTTTGGTCAGCAAACCCTGACCTGAGAGAATTTTATAGATCTGGAAATATTCAATTTGACGAACAGTATACTGATTACGTTTTCGACGCGCCTGCAGCCTTCTTCGAAAGTGAGATGAACAACATATTGGTCTCTCCCTCTGATACAGCCGACATTAGGGTGACCGCTATGGACCAAAGCTTGCATGAAGACATAGAAAGGGAGACTCAAATACCAAACGTCTATCAGTATTATCAATCAAAGCAAACGGAGCAGCTTATAAATAGTGATTTGATTTTAGAGGAGAATCTTCCCCCTGGGCTGGTAGAATATAATCAAAGATTGATCACAAATTATGAAGAATTTGCAGAAGCAGAAAACTTTGACTCGAGCCGAGTCCTTAAATTTCCCAGCGATAAGGTCGAAAAGCTTGAAGAGGTAAACGAAGCAATCAGAGGCAGTTTGACTAATTTTGTTGAAATAAATATCGGCACAGCTAATGCAGGTCCGCTTAATGCACTGCTGCAGAGGAACAAGATGGATGTGATACTTTTACAGATGTTGCAGCCCGACCAAGAGCGGCTCTCCGCCACCACCGCGCTGACGACCCGGGTTTTGAATAGCAAGAAGGTTTCTACAACATTTACGAAAGTACTAGATGATGATTTTATAGGAGTCAACCCAGCCAACTCACAGAGAGCTACAGTTAATGACAAGGTGGAGCAGGGTATATCTGGGATAATCTATACCGATATTGACAATATTATAGCACTCGCTTCAACTGACCAATACCGAGCGGTCTCTTGGCCAAGAAACTTAGAAGAATACCCTCTTTATTATACTGGTTGGCAAAATGAAAGAAGAACGATGTTTGAAGAGACTATAAGAAGTCAGATTTTTCTAGACCGCATGCGTCAGCATATCAAGCAAGGCAAGCTTGAAAGGACCTTCGCTGATTTGCTGTATGGACGAAAAGCATATTCTGAAGTTGTTGGATATAAAATAGAGAAGTACAGAATCGAAACAAATGCTTCTGGTCAGCGCACCGAAAACAAAGTTCAAGAATTTCTATTAATGGATAACGACAATATTGATAAACTAAATTTTCTCGATACGCAAGTCATCCCAGATAAGAAATATCGATACAAGATATTCACGATAAATCTTGTTATTGGTACAAAGTATGAATACAATTCTCGTCCAACGACTTATGATTGGGGCGGGCCAAATAATCCAACAGTGGCAGACAATGAGGGACAGAGCAATGTAATAATAAACGTCTTGTCTGGTAAATCCATTTCTTTGATATATGCACCTTTTTTTGAAAAGGTGGTATCGTTAGCAGATAAGCCTCCTCTATCGCCACAGGTTACATTTCTGCCATACCAGGGAATAGATTATGAACACGCTATATTGCTGCAGGCAAACTATGGGGAAGTGGTGGAGCACCCGGTCAAAATCTTCTCAGAAGACAATCCGTATATAAATGCCATCCTTGAATCTCAGAATCACCCGGAAGGAAATAGGGTCGTTTATAGGTCGGATTCACTGCCGACAGAATTTGAAGTGATTCGGATTGAGAATGCTCCTGAAAGCTATAGGGACTTTTCCCAAACAGGAGTATACCGAACCCGGAAGTCTGCCACAGGGAAAACGGCGTTCTTTAAGTTAGATATCGAGCCAAACAAATACTACTATTATACCTTCAGGACATATGACGAAGCCGGTATGTCTAATCCAACAGAAGTGTTCAGGGTTAGAATGGTCAGTTATCAGAATGGGATATTTATGGAAATGGAACCATATGAGATGTATAAGAAACCGAAAGAGTTTAAAATATCTTTTGAAAAGGTGCTAAAGATATCTCCAAGCATGCAACAGAGAATGGTTAACTTCGAACAGGTATTTGAAGATATAGAAGCCGATGCACCAGAAAACCCATCGGCGATTAGTCGACTTCGTTCGGAACTGGGGCTAAAGACCCGGGTCGAAAAGAGGAAATTTCAATTAACGGCTCCTGCAAAAGAGAAGATTACTTTAGGAAATCACCCGGCAGAATCATCTGTATGGGATAAGAAGTTTAAGATTCGATGCACATCCAAAACAACTGGCAAGAAAATAGACTATAACGTCACTTTTAACAAAAAGAAAATCACCCTTATAAACGAAGAGTGAAAATGAAATATAAAAGGATTATTTAAACTAAAATACTATTTATTAGTGATTTTTAATATTAAAAAGGAGTTTTTTAATGGCTTTTTTAGATAACTCCGGCGACATCATACTGGACGCTGTATTGACTGACGCTGGACGCCAAAGAATGGCAAGAGGAAATTTTAAGATTACAAAGTTTGCATTCGGAGACGAAGAGATAAACTACGGGGTTTTCAACTCTTCACATCCTAGTGGGTCAGCATTTTACGATCTTGAAGTAATGCAAACTCCTATTCTAGAAGCGTTCACTAACAATACTTCACTCATGAAGAGTAAACTAATCACGATGAGCAGAAATAACATTTTATTTTTGCCAACGCTAAAGCTCAACGATAATACAAGTAACAGAACAAAGACAGATAGCTCTACGTTCAAGGGTGGATATATTGTTTTGGCGGAAATGAATACAGAAAAGAACGGTGGAGCACAAGTAGTTAGCCCTCTTGCCGCTGGCATCCTCCGCGGCGAGTCACAAGCTATAACAGACAATACTCGTCATATTGCCATCGACCAAGGAATAGACAGCTCGGAGAGTGGCCTTTCATTCAAGTCTGAGTTATCAGACGACCTGGTTGAGACAGCTTTCCTTATAAGATGTGACCATAGGTTGTTGCAGATTCACTATGTCGTTAATGTCGAAGGCAACCCCGCCGGAGACCCCGCGAAAACAGTAAGCCACACAAATCAGTTTGTTGATGATGACGGTATTGCTTCTTATTATGTGGCCTTAGGAGATGGAACCTCATTCGTAGAAGGCAAAGCCGGCACCGGCACCCGGAACATCGACAACCGTAAGAGAAGCACATTAATAGGCAGTTCAGACGTGTTAACAATGGCTGGTATTAATGAAGTGTTTGAGGGTCCTTTGGGTTCCATCTTGCGACTATATCCAAGAACCTCAATGCACGTTCGGCAATCATCGTCACTTTTCGACGAGCTCGGCACCACCGTCGCCTCAGGCACAGATATTGACTTAGACGGTACAGATTTGCTAACAGCATATAAATACATCGATACGCTAATAAACATCGTCGGTGTAACAACTGGGTACTCAATTGATATCCCAATAAGAATAGTAAGAAAGACTTGATAGTTTAGGAGATAATAATGGCTAATACATTTTTTAAAAGTTTTGCTGAGTCGGATAGAACTAGCTCTAGAACACTGCTTCACGAGGTGATTCCAATTACGGGTACGCTAGTATCCGGAACTTACTCTAGCAACAATAATATTAAGAGTTTTTCACATGGGATGTTCAAGTCAGTTTATGACTATCCCTACTTAAGTTCCTCAGCCAATCATATTTTTGATGTCTCTTTTGGGTATCATTCCACTTCTTCTTATTCTGGCTCAACAAGCACACAGAATTCAAAGAAGCTTAATATGTATTCTCAAATGGCTCAAGTTTTAGCCGGCTTTGGCACAGATAGCAAAGTCCGAAGATTTGACAAAGACGGCGATTTTGCAGGTACTACTTCAGCTGCAGATAAGTACAGTGAAGCTTGGTTTGTAAACTTCTCGAGATTGCTTACGAAAGATGAGATAAAGAAGGGCAGCTTCTCAATGAACATCGGCACAGCGAGTGCTTATGCTACAGCCCACACGGCTAGCTACACATTGACAGATTCAGGTGCTAGCACGAATTATAAGATTAACTCACCAGCTGGTGAATATGGATTGCTCTACACTTCATCTGTTTTGAATGGCACTTCGTATGGCACGCCACAGGGTTTGATTTATTATCAAGCAGGCGTTATTGTCTTGACCGGCTCTGCTCTGGGCCCAAAGGATACTACTAAGTTGGACGCCACCCGGGATTTAGATTTGCTTGCAACTGGTTCAATTGATAATCTAGTGGACGCGTTTAATCACAGAGTTACGAACATACAATTCAATAATACCACAGAATTAAATTCAACGATTTACTTCTGTAGAGCAAACCACAACGAGTTTAACTATAGTTCCAATCCAACATACTTAAGCGGAAGTAAACTGGTGGTGAAGGCAAACGATAATCTTACTCCTCCTAGGTCTTACGTAACAACTGTAGGTCTCTACTCGGCTGATAACGAATTATTAGCAGTGGCGAAACTTTCAGAACCGCTTAGAAAGGATCCAACCAACGAATTGACCTTGAGGGTCAGACTGGACTACTAAAATGACTTTTAAAAGGTTTGGAGGGCAGGACTTAATACACAGTACCTTGGTCGCCAAGCCTGATTTTAGGTTTCTCATCTATAGTGGTTCTGTATATAAGAACGACGAAATTCTTCTAGATGGTAACTTCTCTAATAAAGTCAAGCATATTAAATCTGGACAAGTCAGTCTTCATGAATTGAACATCAACAGACCGTCTGGGTCTTTGATATATTCCTATATAGAGAAAGATACAACTAGATATGCCAACAGGACAATAAGTACTTCTCAATTTGACGACCAAGACCAGTTTGCAAACGGAGTGCAAATTACTCAAAGCTATCCTTTTTCAGCAGGCCTGAGTAGGATTCTGGTACCCTCCGGTCCAGAGTTCAATGACGTTACCTTTGCTAACATTGGAGCGGGTGTCCAGGCAGCCCCAAATAAAAAATATATTAGGGCCCTCCGAAATGTCATCGATAGTAGGGATACATTTGGTCAAGCTTTTTCATATGGAGATTTGGGTACTAAGCAAGTTAATCTGATTTGTACGCCAGGCATTTTTTACGGCTCAGGGGTAAGCAAAGGCTCAGTCGAGCTTAACTATTACGTGACGGGTACACTGGTTGGGCAACTGAAGGATACAAATAAAGACGGTATCTTATATGAGACTACAGGCGCCCAGTCAGGCTCAGTAGCCGGCATTGCTTTATACGACCAGGGAATAATGCTACTAACAGGTTCTTGGGACATTAGCGGCGGCTCTTATGCTGACAAATTCTTTTCGGGTTCACCGACTGAGATGACGTGGCTCTCTTTCGGGTCGGGACTTCCAGCGATTGGCACTGCGATTACGAGTGGAAGCATAACCTCTTCTTCTTGCGAGGTGAAATTTAAGGGTACGAACAAGATACCTACATTAACGATGTTTGCCTTCGCCGAAAAGGGCATGCACAACTACTCGATAAATCCTAGTTTTTTAGAGACTACTACGAGTGCCCCAGCTTCTAATACCAAGTCTTATATCGAGCCAAGTAATACAATAAAGAACATTACTAATTCCAGCTTTGTTAACTTTAATACCCCCTATAAGAGCACAACATATATTTCTAAAGTTGGTATATATGATGAGAACAAAAATCTTATTGCAGTCGCCACCTTGGCCAACCCTGTTAAGAAGACAGCAGACCGTGACTATATGATTAAGATGCGCCTAGACTTCTAGGAAGGCATGAAAACAGAAGATAAATTTCAGCTTTTAATAGTTCGAACAAAGTATCTCAAGTCAACTCTAAATTTGACAAAGCAGACAGCAGACATGGCTCACAAGCTTTTCGTGAAATATTTAAACGAACGCTTGGGTAAAGAGCCACCACCGGAACCAGAAATAGAGAAAACTATTATTAGTGCTTCAGAGCCTACGGCAGAGCATCGACATCGCCCTAACGATGCACCTTCACCCGACGCATCAGAACCAGAAGAGATAACCAAGATAGTGAAGGAGCAAAAAGATGGCAACTTAAAGCTTGGCTTTCGCAAAATAGCGTCTAAGATACACCCGGATAAACTACTAAATAAGTCGGATTTTGAGAGAAACTATATGAACACTCTTTTTGAAAAAGCAAGAAATGCATTTGCAAAAAATGATTATTATGGTATAATAGAGGTAGCGGAAGAGCTTGATATTGAAATGCCACCTCCGACACAAAAACAGATAGAGTTAATGAAAGAGACAAATAGCAAACTAGAGAAAGAAATAGATACTCTGCAGCGCTCTGTTGTATGGGGTTGGCACCATGCTGACGACGACAAGAAACAAAGTATAATGGAGAAGTATATTGCCCACCTTGAAAAAAGCAACACTCGGACTTGATATTTCAACGTCCATCACTGGCGCCACCGTTTTACAGGACGGAAAGATAATTGAAAGTTTATACTGGGACACGAGAAATAAGAACAAGTTTCCTTCAATATATGAAAAAGCTAGCCTTATCAAAAAAAACTTATTGACACTAAAGAAAAAATATGATATAACTGATATATTCATAGAGCAATCGCTGCATTCTTTCCGTTCTGGTTTTTCCTCGGCACAGACTTTATCTACACTTTCTAGGTTTAACGGCGTCGTGTCTTGGTTCTGTTACGAAATATATGATATGCAGCCTCAAATGATTGCAGCCACCTCCGCTAGAAAGCAAGCAGGTCTTTCTATCAAGCGAGGTGAGAACGCAAAAGAAAAGGTCCTTCAGTTTATTCTTGACAATTACCCCCAAATTGAGATATTATATACAAAGCATGGAAACCCAAAACCGGGGATGTATGATCTGTGCGATAGTATAATAATAGCATTAGCAGGGGAAAATCTTGTCAGACAAGGCGGAAATACTTAGGAGCGCATTCGGTCGTCATTGGATGACCAATGGCGAGATGCTTTTCCGTTGTCCGAAATGTGAGCATGACAAGCTCAAGATGTCTGTCAATGTAGAGAAGAACGCTTTCAAGTGTTGGGTCTGTGGTTTTTCTGGGAGTAAGATATCGTACCTTGTTAAACGCTACGCCCCGGAGCACTATGGAGAGTGGTCAAACATAGCAGAAGAGGTCGACCTTTCCAAATACGAATTTATTTTTGACGAACCCGAAGAGAAGCCAGACCAAGTAATAAATCTACCAGAAGGTTTCCGAACTCTTACCGGTCCCAAAACCGGGGAAAAGAAGAGAGCCCTCAGTTATCTCTACTCTCGAGATATTACCGACCTGGAAATTCTTAGATGGAAGATAGGCTATTGTGATTTTGGAGAGTATGAGGGAAGAGTAATAATACCGTCCTTTAATGTGAAAGGGCAGTTAAACTATTTTATAGCTAGGTCCTATACCGGTGACTGGATGAAATACAAGAACCCCAAGGTAAGCAAGGATATTATCTTCAATGATTTAAATATTGATTGGGAAGATGATATAATCATCGTGGAAGGCGCCTTCGATGCGATAAGGCACAAGAACTGTATTCCAATACTGGGCTCAACACTGAGGGAAAACAGTAAATTATTTCAGAAGATTTGTAAACTAAAAACAAACGTCTACATTGCTCTAGACGCAGACGCAAAAGATAAAGAATTGATAATAGCGAAAAGGTTTCGAGAATATGGAGTTACCTGCAAAACAGTTAGTACTTCTCCATTTGCAGATGCAGCTGAGACACCAAGAGGTGAGTTTCAGTCTAGGAAAGTAAATGCGGAGTTTATAACAGACTTGAACTATTTAGAATACAAACTTAATTTTTAATGAGGTTTAAACATGGATATCACAAAGCGTAGATTAAAAGAGATTATTAAAGAAGAGATGGACCACCTAGCAGAGACTGGTGACATCAACGCCATTACCGAATCAGAAAAGATGGCATTTCAGATTATTCTCGAAAAACTCACACCAAAGCAATTGCTCACCTTCGGACTTAAAAAAACTTCTTGACATTCCCCTCCTAGTATTATACAATATATAAAATAGCACTGGAGAATAAATGAGATTTGCTCATATTGCGGACACCCATATCCGAAACCTAAAATACCACTTTGAATATCGCGAGGTGTTCAAGCAGTTATATAAGTCACTAAAAGAAGAAGATGTAGACTACATTGTTCATTGTGGAGATATCGCCCACACAAAGACACAGATATCACCAGAATTCGTGGACATGTGTCGAGAATTCTTTGAGAACCTTGCAGAAATAGCACCAACTTATATTATACTGGGTAATCATGACGGCAATTTGCGTAATGGCAGCCGGCAAGATGCACTGTCACCAATTGTTAGAGCGATTAATTCCCCAAGGCTTACACTAATTAAGAATGCAGGAGAAGTCAAAATAGATGACAACTTCTGTTTGAACGTTCTTTCTGTTTTTGATGAGGACAATTGGGTAGCACCAACAGACAAGTCGGCAATAAATATCGCTCTTTATCACGGAGCGATTGATAAATCAAAAACAGATAGCAACTGGACACTAGGGGGTGATCATGATATTAGCATCTTTGACGATTTTGACTTTGGTTTTCTTGGAGATATCCACAAGACCCAACAACTAGATAAAGAAGGGAGGGTTTGGTATGCTGGTTCTACCGTTCAACAAAATTTTGGTGAGTCACTGGATAAAGGTTATCTCCTATGGGATATTGAAGATAGAGATAATTTTACCAACAGGCTCATTACCTTTGACAATCCAAAGCCTTTCGTTACTCTTGCCCTAACTAAGAACGGAAACCTCCCAAGAAAGAAGCCTCCCGAAGGCGCCAGGCTTCGTATTGTTTCGGATGAGAATGTCACACTGGATAAGGTCCGCAAGGCAGTGGATGTTGTAAAATATCGATATAACCCTGAATCTGTGACCTATCTAAATCGAGCAGCCGGCAAGCAGATAACGGTCCAGGCTCCTGACGGTATAAAGAAGGAAGACCTCAGAGACCTTAAGACCCAAGAAACCTTAATGGAAGAGTATTTAAAAGAGTTTGATGTTTCAGACGAAGTCATGAAGAAAGTCTATGACCTTAACAAGAAATATAACACTCAAATAGAAGAGGGCGAGGATGTAATGAGAAACGTCCATTGGTCTCTTAAGAGTTTGGAGTGGGACAACCTTTTTAACTACGGAGAAGGTAATGTTGTAGATTTTACGAAATTAGAAGGCATCGTCGGAATATTCGGAAAGAACTACTCAGGTAAATCGTCGATTGTCGACACTCTTCTGTATTCCCTGTATAACTCTACGTCTAAGTCTATTCGTAAAAACTTGAATATAATCAATCAGAATAAGTCGGATTGTAATGCAAAAGCAACAATCGCGATTGACGACACAGAATATATAGTGGAGAGGACCTCGGAGAAGTACACGAAAAGATTAAAAGGCGTAGAGACACAAGAAGCAAGTACAGACTTAGAGTTTTACAAGCAGGACATGCTTGGTCATACCACAGGGCTTAACGGAACATCCAGACAAGACACGGATAAAAACGTTAGAAAGTATTTTGGAACCATTCAAGACTTCCTTGCCACTTCTATGGCAAGTCAACTGGACTCACTTTCCTTCATCAATGAGGGCTCGACAAAGAGAAAGGAGTTTTTAGCTAAATTTTTAGACTTAGAAATATTTGACAAAAAGTTTAAGTTAGCTAAAGAGGATTCCGCTATGACAAAGGCGTCTCTTAAGAGGCTCGAAGGCATAGACTTCGAAGTTGAGATTAATAAAATTAAGAGAGAGATCACAAAAAGCGAATTGGGAATAGAGTCAAACAAAGCCGCCTGCACAACTCTCAAGAGAGAGAAGCAAGATGCGACTGCAGAAAAGTTAGAAATTAGTACTAAGATAGAATCTGCACCAGCAGAAATAATTGACCCAGTGATAACCTCGCAGAAGATATCACAAAAGAAGGAGTCAATTTTAGATTTAACTTCAAGAAAAACTGAAGCAATAAAAGAACTGGCTATTAGCGAGGGGAAGTTTGAAAAGATTGCATTGTTCTTGTCTCAATTCGATATCTTATCCTATCAAGAGAAGAAAAAAGCAATCGACAGTAAGAAAGAAGAGTTAGCTTCAATGTTGGTTGAAATGCAGTCTCTATCTTCAGAAAAGGAAAGGAGCACTAGAAAGCAAGACCTATTATCAGAGGTCCCTTGTGGTAATGAATATGCTTCATGTAAATTTATCAAAGACGCACATGAAGCAAAAGAATTAATACAGCTAACTGAAAAGAAGATGTCTGCTAATTCTGCTCGAGCAAATATCATTGGAGAAGAGATAAGGGCCTACGACCCAGAAATAGTCGACGGATATATCGAAAAGTATAACCTGTTAGCAGACAAGCGAAACGTGCTGGCTACTTCTATTGCCACAAGCAGATTAACAATTGAAAAGGCCGATAATCTCCTGTTCAAGGAACAGGTAGAGTTAGAGCGACTCCAGGTTAAGAGCTCTGAATATGAGGAGAACAAAGAAGTGATAGAGAATCTCAAGGGGTTGCTGCAGCAAAGAGAAAGTAAAGGTAAGGAAATCAAGCAGATTGACAGGCAACTAGAGCAGTGCGAAGCTGCAGTAATGGGCCTAGTTAAAAGACATGGCTCTCTAGAACAGAAACTGATCCAGTCAGAGGAACAACAAGAAGAGTACGAGATGCTTAAGGGCGACTTTGCAGCGTACCACTTATTGATGACATGTTGTCACCCTAGTGGGGTCTCATATGAAGTTATCAAGAGAAGGCTGCCTTATATCAATCAGGAGATTGCAAAGATACTAACTAACATTGTTGAGTTTGAGGTCTTTATAACAAACAATGAGGACAAGTTGGATATCTTCATAAAGCATGCAAAGCATGAACCACGTCCTCTTGAGATGGGCTCCGGAGCTGAAAAGACGATTGCGAGTATGGCAATTCGTTTGGCTTTTCTGACTGTATCAAGTTTACCAAAGTCTGACCTATTTATACTAGACGAACCCGGAACGGCTTTGGATGAAGAGAATATGGAAGGCTTTGTACGTATCCTTGATATGATTAAGGGGTACTTCAAGACAGTCCTTCTCATTTCTCATTTGGATAGCCTGAAGGATTGCGTCGACATGCAAATTAACATTGAGCGTAAAGATGGTTTCGCTCATGTAAATATCTAGGAGGATAACGTGGTGGCAAGACTTAAGGCATTCGCCGACAAATATACAGAGAGATTTATATCTAGAAAATTCTTGGCTTGGTTGACAG
>Ga0315322_10000907_pt1 | contig 22601 bp, 15 predicted proteins | sample M110021515metaG_FD_203461 | JGI IMG/M metagenome (GOLD analysis project Ga0315322, IMG submission 203461) | Ammonia-oxidizing marine archaeal communities from Monterey Bay, California, United States - M1 100m 21515 | ecosystem: Environmental > Aquatic > Marine > Intertidal zone | place: USA...
TGATTTGCTCAATGAAGCCACCTGCTTAATCTTAGAAGATGTGGTGCTTGATTCGTTAATTGATTTGCACCAAGATTCGACCTACGAGTTCTTATTAAGCGAGTTATATACGGGGACTAGGTTTAAGTTGCATGCGGGTCAATGGTATAGTGGTGATAAATGGGAAAGATGCGAATATTTGCCAGAGCAAACGAACCAGCTGGAATTGGCTCTGAGTGTTAAGGAACAGAACCTAGAAAATGTTCTCATTTATCCGAATCCAGTAAACGATTTTATCCACATTGATCTGCCAGAGGAATGGGATGATTTAATTAATCTGGAGGTGCTTTCTGTGACAGGTCAAGTGTTACTCACTTCTCAAATAATCGATAATACTTCCTTAAACGTTCAAGAACTTTCTGCTGGAACTTATATTTTAAAAATTACTGGGAATTCGGGCAAGTTCTGCATGAAATCTTTTATCAAAAACTAACGACTTCAGCAAAATTCTCTTGTATAGTATTGTCATCAAGATTCTCGTAACCACTTCAAGTATAACTGCTCCACTTTAGCCCTTGCCCATGGTGTTTTCCTTAAAAACTTTAAACTTGACTTAATAGAAGGGTTGTTCTGGAAACAGTTAATGTTAATTTTTAAGGCAAGCACTTCCCACCCATAAGTTTCAACAAGTTTATCTAGAATTTCAGCCAATTTTACGCCGTGCAGAGGATTGTTTGGTTGTTCACTACCTGAATTGAAAGCGTTTTTCATTGTTTATGAAAAGTAGGTAAAAATTACTAGTAAACTATTACTGACATTCTTTTTAAGAAGCTGAAGATCTAATGATTTTCTATTGTCAAACAGAGCTTTTAGAAGAAAGCAGGAAAAAGGTCATTTTTTAACAAAGTTATTTCGTTGACCCTTGGTTTTAACTTGTAGGAGTTCAATAAACACGGATTTCCGTTATTATTATTTATAATTTGTTGGGTATTTTTGCCAAAAATTAAATGATACTTTAAGAGTTGGAATAGAAATTTGAAAAGAAATCAAAAACATTTTAAAAAAGTAATTGTTGAAGGTCTAATGGAAAAAGTAATTGTGATTAAAAGATCATCCATATCAGTGCTACTTGCTAGCTTTTTAATCTTTAGTGCTTGGTCAATATCATTTTCACAAACAATTCAAATTGGTCCAGGCTATGGAGAATCTTGGAATCAAGATGCTTCACCGGTTAATATTGCTCGTAAAAGAACGGTTTGCCAGTTTGTCTACACAGCAGAGGAATTGACAAAGGCTTCAGCCCCTACTATTAACCCAATTACTTCTTTAGGATTTTATATTACGCAAGAGCCAGGAGAAGTATTGCCGAATTATACAATTAAACTAAAGCATGTTACTGTATCTGATGTTTCTAATGCTCTTGGCACATCCGATTGGATTGAAGTGGCAGGCCCCTTTAATTACAGTCCAACAGCAGGTGGTTACGACATGATACCTCTAAGTACACCATTTACATGGAATGGCACAGATAATATTGGAGTTGAAATTTGTTGGTCTCGAGCGGCACGGAAACGTAACCGAGGAACAATACGAATTTATGGTTCCAATAATGGGTTCAGGTATCGGTCAGAGAGTGGCGGTGGCACCTCTTGTGGAGATATTCCAAATACCGTTCGTTCAACTAAGCCCCATATTCAAATGATATTTGTACCTGGCAATACAACCACCTGGAATGGCTCATTATCGTCTGATTGGTTTAATCATGGTAATTGGGATACAGGTATACCTAACAAATTAATGGATGCGGTTATTCCATTTCCTTCAGTTGTAATGCCTGAGATACAAGGGGGTGAAGCAAGAGTTAAAAATTTAAGGATAGATGCTGGAAGCACTTTAATTTTCCCAGGTAGTGATACGCTGAGTATATATGGAAACTGGCTAATGAATGGTACATTGGATTGCGGTAAATCAACCGTCATTTTTAGGGGACTCGAAAACGCAGTGAATACGCTAAATGGTGTTTTGAATCAAGAATTTTATAATCTGGAGATTCGATCCGCTGCAGGAGCTAGCCTTAATACAGGATCTTATTTTGTCCAGGGTAGTTTAAGGCTAAGGGGCGGAGACTTCACTTCAAACAATCTATTAACGCTGAAATCTACTGCTTCTGGAACAGGCAGGATGACTAAAGTATCGAACATTTGTAGCTATCAATTAGACATGACTGATCTGGAAGATGAACTTTGGAATGGGGCGTTTGTAACATTACAGGTTGATGGTCAAACAGTTGAACATTACAGCGGAACGGGTCCGAATACAGCAGTTAATCTGCCTATTCCGAATGGATCATCTTTCTCCCTTCTTTATACTGCAGGTCAATGGGAAAATGAAAATATTTACGAACTAATTGACCCTTTGGGTAACCTTTTATTTGAGGATGGTCCGTCCCCTGGTGAAGGCCTAGTTTTTAGTGGGATAGCTACTTGTCCCGTTAATAGTTCTTTTGTAGGAGATATTACAAGTCAGCGGTACTTGCAACTAGCGAACAATGGGTGGCGAGAATTAGCTGTGGGTGTTGAAAATCAAACGCTCGAGGATTGGCAAAATGACGGTTTAACTATGACGGGATTTCCGGGTTCAGATTATCCAGGATTCAGTTGGACGAGTGTGTACAGTTATGAGGAAAACAATGCTAACGGGGACAAGAATAATGGCTGGGTTAGTCCTACAAATATTAATAACTCAATTAATTTTCAACACGGTACGAAAGTATATATAGGATCAGTTACTAGAACATTAGAAGTAACAGGGCCTCCTAATGTGGGCCCGCAGACAATTGATTTGGATTTTCAAGATGATTCGGGCGCAAGCGATCAAGAAGGTTGGAACTTAATTGGCAATCCTTTTGTGTGTTCTGTAAATTGGGACAATGTTCCAGCGTTGAATAAAACGGCAATTGATAATGCTTTTTGGATTTGGAATGCTACGGCAGGAAATTACGGTATTTATGTTGGCGGCAGTGGGGGCATTGGAACAAATGATGTAGAAGCGAACATTGGGTCTTCTCAGGGTTTTTGGGTACATGCAAACGACATTAATCCAACATTGACTTTCACTGAAGACGACAAGACAGAAAGTGATCCGAGGTTTGTGAAATCAGTTAATCATCAATCGAGATTAAACATACATTTATCATCAGGAGTTAATACATTTTATGACGAGGCAATTTTGGTTTGGAGAGATGATGCTTCAATCAATATCGATGATAAAGATGGCTTTAAGTTATACAGTTCGGAAGCCACTGCGCCAAGTCTCGCATTTGAAATTGGGGCTGAAGAGTACAGTGTTAACGCAATTCATGTTAATGAAGCACATTATTCTACTTTATTAAAAACACTTGCTGGTGAAACAGGTATTTACACGTTAAGTTTTGATGGAATCGATCTGCTTTTTGACGCACCATGTTTAATTTTAGAAGACATGGTACTGGATTCTCTTATTGACCTACATCAAAACTCAACCTATGAGTTTTTATTAAGCGAATTATATACAGACACTAGATTCAAATTACATGTCGGTCAATGGTATAGTGGTAATAGTTGGGAAAGATGTGTATATGTACCTGAACTAATAAGTCAAGAGGAATTGATTTTGGCTGATTCTGATAATACAATTGATGAGATTCAAAATCAAGAAGAAATAACTTTAAAGGTTACCGAGAATATTCTCGAGGGGGCAGTTGTCTATCCGAATCCGGCATCAGATTTTTTGCAAATTGATTTCCCTAATGCGACTAACGAGATTATTAAACTGGATGTACTTTCTATAACAGGCCAGGTATTATTCACCACTAAAATTGCTAACGGAATGCGAATAGATATACAAGGTCTTTCCTACGGCACTTATATTCTAAGAATCGGAGATAATCGAAGTGGGTTTTTGATGAAAACTTTTATCAAGAAATAAAGCGTTTCTCACGAAATTTGATTTCAGATAATCAAATAAGGATTAATCAGCAACTGTGTAATCATTGTTTATATTTGCATCGATTTAAGCAATGATATATGATACGCCCAAGACGCAATAGAAAATCGGAAACGGTTCGTTCCATGGTTCGAGAGACCACAGTTTCTGTGAACGATTTAATTTACCCGCTATTTTTAGTTGATGGTAAAGAAATCGCTGACCCAATATTAAGTTTGCCTGGTCAAAACAGATGGTCTGTAGACATGGTATTGCATGAATTGGAAAGTTGTGTCAAATTAGGGATTAATTCATTTGTATTATTCCCAGGTTTGGATGATAGTTTAAAGGATGCTGATGCGAGCTACTCGTACAATGACCGAAATTTTTATTTAAAGGCAATAAGTACCATTAAAAAGGAATTTCCGAACTGTTGTTTAATTAGTGATGTAGCCATGGATCCTTATTCTTCTGATGGCCACGATGGGCTTGTTTTAGATGGCAAGATTTTGAATGACGAAACACTGCCGATTTTAGCAAAAATGGCCGTAGCTCAAGCTGATGCAGGAATCGACATTGTGGGTCCTTCAGATATGATGGACGGCAGAGTTGAATACATTAGGGAAGAACTGGACGCTCATGGCCATGAAGAAGTTTCCATAATGTCGTATACCGCAAAATACGCCAGTGCGTTTTATGGACCCTTCAGAGATGCGTTGGATTCAGCACCTAAAAGCGGCGATAAGAAATCATATCAAATAGATCCGGGAAATAAATACGAGGCAATTCGTGAAGCTGAACTTGATGAAAGTGAGGGAGCAGATTTTTTGATGGTGAAGCCTGCACTGTGTTATTTAGATATTATACACATGCTTAAGAAAGATTTCAATATACCAATTGCCGCGTATAATGTATCTGGAGAGTATGCAATGTTAAAGGCGGCCGCACAAAATGGATGGTTGGATTATAACACCTCGATGCAAGAAATGTTATTGAGTATTAAGAGAGCAGGAGCCGATGTTATTCTTACCTATGCAGCAAAAGAATTTGCAATCTTAAACAAGTAACACGCATTATTAAAGGGTTCATCCATGCGTTGATTTATTAACTTTAGGCCCATGAAAAAATGCAGCTTACTATTTGAATTCTTAATGCTCGCTGTGATTATCAATGCGCAGCAAGTTGATATTTCTCAATTTAATGCAATCGAAACACATGCTATTGGACCCGCGGGCATGAGTGGCCGAGTTACGTGTATTGATGTTGTTTCCAGCCGACCTAATGAAATTTATATTGGAACAGCTTCTGGTGGAGTTTGGAAATCAACGAATGCAGGTTTATCGTGGGATCCCTTATTTGATAAGCAGGCGCTTCAATCGATTGGTTCAATAGCAATTCAGCAATCAAATCCTGACGTTATTTGGGCAGGCACAGGTGAGGGAAATCCTCGAAATTCCCATTCTTCTGGAGCTGGAATATACAAGAGCATTGATGGTGGTAGAACTTGGGATTTAAAAGGATTGGAGAAGACCAAGACAATTCACCGGGTCATTATTGACAGAGACAATCCGGACATTGTTTACGCTGGAGCACTGGGAAGTCCTTGGGGTTCCAATGCTGAAAGAGGGGTTTATAAAACCGTTGATGGGGGCGAAAGCTGGAATAAAGTACTTTATATCAATAACCTTACAGGATGTGCCGATTTAGTTGTTGACCCTTCGAACCCCAATAAGTTAATTGCTTCCATGTGGGAGCATAAAAGAGAACCTTGGTTTTTTAATTCTGGCGGAGAAGGTTCAGGTCTTTATGTTTCTTTTGATGGAGGCGACACTTGGACAAAGCGGACAGAAAAAGACGGGCTACCAAAGGGGAAGCTGGGAAGGATTGGCTTGGCAATTGCTGCATCAAATTCTAAAGTAGTTTATGCATTAGTGGAGAGTAAAGAAATCGCGTTGTATAAATCGCTTGATGGAGGTTTTAACTGGGAGAAAAAGGCCACAAAAAATGTAGGAAACAGGCCATTTTATTATGCAGATATTTTTGTAGATCCATTGAATGAAAATACAATTTATAGTCTACACACCTACATTACACGTAGCGAAGATGGTGGAAAAAATTTCGAAGTAATTATTCCTTACACCGGGCAAGGCGTTCATCCCGATCATCACGCGATCTGGATTAATCCTAATAATTCCAATCACATTATTGAAGGTAACGATGGTGGGTTAAATATTACTTATGACAGGGCAAAAACCTGGTGGCATGCAAGACAACGGTTCCTATGTTGGGCCAAGTCAAGTTCATAAAAATGGAGGCATTTCAAACTTTGAGTGGCAAGAGGTAATGTTTGGAGATGGTTTCGATGTGCTACCAGACGCTGAGGATAACCGTTATGGATATGCGATGTACCAGGGAGGTAATGTCTATTATTATGATTCGAAAACAGGCCATACCGAATACATTCAGCCCGTTCATCCGGAGGGGAAGTATTTAAGGTTTAATTGGAATGCTGCAATTTCACAAGATCCTCACAACTCAAAAGGCTTGTATTTTGGGAGCCAATTTGTGCACTATTCTAACAACAAAGGAAAGGATTGGCAAATTATAAGTCCGGATTTGACCACCAATGATTCGACAAAACAACAGCAGCATAAAAGTGGCGGATTAACTATAGACGCTACACGAGCGGAGAACCATACCACGATTTTATGTATAGAAGCAAGCCCCGTTAATAAAGACATTATTTGGGTTGGCACGGATGATGGAAATATTCAATTGACACTTGATGGTGGTAAAAGCTGGAATAACCTATCTATGAAAATTGTGGGTCCAAAAAAAGGTTTTTGGGTGCCACAAATTTTCGCTTCACCGCACTCAGAAAAAGAAGCTTATATCGTTATTAATGATTACAGAAGAAATGATTGGACGCCCTATCTTTATAAGACCTCAGATTTAGGAAAAACATTTGTTCGTATAGTTAATGATAAAAAAGTCAGTGGTCACGCTTTAAGTTTCGTGCAAGATCCAAAAGAAGATAAATTATTATTTCTGGGTACTGAAAATGGGCTGTACTTTTCAATCAATAAAGGTGGCACATGGACGAAATGGGATAAAGACTATCCATCGGTTTCTACCATGGATATGAAAATTCAGGAAAGGGAAGACGATTTAGTTATTGGAACTTTTGGTAGGGCAATTTATATTTTGAATGACATAAGACCTTTGCGTGAGCTGGCCAAAACATTTGGCGAATGGCCCAAAAATGATTTTTATGTGTTCGGTGTTGAAGAAGCTTATCAAATGAATACGCTGCCGGCATCAGGCGTTCGATTTAGAGCAGATGGTTATTTTGAGGGAGAAAATCAATCAAATAATGCAGAGATAAAAGTATGGATTAAAAACCCGAAAATAGAAACGGACGATGCGGACCAAAAGCCAGCTGAATCGGAGGTAGATGAAAGTAAAGATGAAAACTGGAAAGAAATACAGGTAATGGTATTGAATATGGAGGCGGACACTTTGTATACTTACACGCAGGAAGTTGATACGGGTTTGCAAGTTGTTCCTTGGTACTTGAATGAAAAAGGAGTGAAGTATCCGTCTAGAAAAAAGGTAAAACCTGATGCGAAAGATAGTTGGGGCCCTAAAGTTGTTCCCGGTAAATATAAACTTGTTTTAAGCTATGGAACGTATTCTGACTCTATTTTCATTGAGGTTAAACCAGATCCTAGAATTGCTTTTAATTTGGAAGGCATTTTGGCCAATAGAAGGCTCTGGAATCAGCATAAAAAGACTATTAAGCTGGCCAGATTAGCTATGGAAAGACTTATTGACGCTCAACAAACGATTCATAGAGTAAATGTTCAATTTGAACTTGAAGAGGACACCATTCAAGAAGCAATTAAGACACTTGGGAAGGAGATTAACGATACGATTGTTAAAATTCAGGAAGTCTTTATGCAGGCAAAAGACCTCTCTGGATATCAAGACAATTCTCGGAAACTCAACACATATTTATATTCGGCTTCATCTCATATTATGTCATTAAAGGGTGAACCAACAACTACGGCTGAGTTTGCTGTTCGAACTGCCAGGATTAAAACCGATTCAGTTGTCGAAATAATCAATAGCCTTTTTTCTACAGTGTGGGCAGAATACCAGGATGAAGTTGCTAAGTATACTCCCAAATTATTCAATCAATTCAAAGAACTTAAGCGTGACTAAAATTAAAATTGCATTGATCCAAACAGGCGGAACAATAGATAAAGACTATCCTAAGTCAACTAAGGGTTGGGCTTTTGAAATTCATGACCCTGCGTTTAAAAGAATTTTAAAAAAAATAAATCCTTCTTTTGAGTATGAGTTATTAACAGCTTGTAAAAAAGACAGTCTCGAAATAACAGAAGAAGATAGAAGCGCGTTACATTGTCTTATTGAAGAATTAGAGTGTGAAAAAGTCATAGTAACGCACGGTACTGATACCATGGCAGAAACGGCTAAATTTCTATCTAACAAGAATACAAAGACCGTTATTATCACTGGAGCAATGCGACCCGAACGATTTGCAAATACAGATGCCGATGTCAATTTGGGTATGGCATTGGCAGCCGTCCAAACTTTACCTGCCGGTATATTTATTTGTATGCACGGATTGGTAATACCTGCTAATAAAATTGGTAGAGACATGAAGACAGGTCAATATTTGAAAATAGAGTGAAATGACTACACAACAAGAACTTATTGATACGGCAAAACGCATTACTAGCTATGTGCACCAAACTCCGGTTTTAACTTCGGAGAGCATAGATGAAATTTTTGGTGCAGGCATTCATTTAAAGTGTGAGAATTTTCAAAAAATGGGCGCTTTTAAAATGAGAGGTGCGACGAATGCTATTTTATCTTTATCAGCAAGAGAAAGAGAGCTTGGAGTGGTAACCCATAGCTCAGGTAATTTTGCGCAAGCAGTAGCTTTGGCTGCAAATAAAACGGGGACAAAGGCAACTATTGTTATGCCTTCAAGTGCTCCTGAAATTAAAAAGAAAGCGGTTTTGGGTTATGGAGCTACGGTTATTGATTGTGCTCCAACACAGCAAGCTCGAGAGCAAGCTGCAGCAAAGGTTCAAGAGGAGACAGGTTCTGTTTTTTTACATCCATCAAATCAAATTGAAGTGATTAATGGAAATGCAACAGCTGCTATGGAGCTTCTGGGACAGGTTGATAACTTGGATGCTATTTTCACCCCAGTTGGTGGAGGTGGCTTACTTGCAGGAACAGCACTTGCAGCTTTTCGTTTTAGAAAACAGGTATCTATTTTGGGTGGAGAACCTGAAGGCGCAGATGACGCTTTTCAATCACTTATTGCCGGACAAATTGTGCCCGTTGAAAACCCAAAAACAATTGCAGATGGACTCAGAACTTCTTTAGGAGATGTCAATTTCCCAATTATTAAGGAGCTTGTTGAGGCAATTTATTTAGTCAGCGAGCAAGAAATCATTGATGCAATGCGCTTAATTTGGGAGCGAATGAAAATTATAATTGAGCCATCTTCTGCCGTTCCTTTTGCGGCACTTTATAAGCATAGAGATAAATTCAGGAATAAAAATATTGGCATAATCGTCTCAGGTGGAAATGTTGATTTAAACAATTTGCCTTTTTAACAGAGAAAATTCTTCTCGGAAACAATTTAGACGGAATCTTGTTTACAGGGTATGAAAAACGTCCTAGTTATCGGAGGATCATCTGGTGTGGGTGCTGCAACGGTAGAACTTCTTCAAAAAAACAATTATGCGGTTTATTCTACTTACAAGCGAAACGAACCCGTAGCGAGTAAGCCAACCACTTCTTTTCATCACCTAGATGTTCTTGATTCAGAAGTGGATTTATCATTTTTGCCAGATACGATTGATGGTTTGGTCTACTGTCCAGGGAGCATTAACCTAAAACCATTTTCAAGAATTAAACCAGGAGATTTTCTTGAAGATTTGGAATTACAAGTTGTGGGAGCTATTAAATGTATACAAGCTGCCTTGGTAAAATTAAAGGCTTCAGAAAATAGTTCCATTGTATTATTCTCCTCAGTAGCGGCGCAATTTGGATTTAATTTTCATAGTCAAGTTTCGGTATCGAAAGGAGCTATCGAAGGATTAACCAAAGCACTATCTGCGGAGCTTTCTCCAAGAATAAGAGTAAACAGCATTGCACCATCTCTATTAGATACGCCATTGGCAAACAAGCTTTTGAGTAGTGAAGAAAAAAGAAGAGCGAATGCTGAAAGGCATCCACTAAAAAGAATTGGTAAAGCCCAGGATATTGCTCAAATGGTAGAATTTTTATTGTCTGAAAATTCTAGCTGGATAACAGGGCAGGTGCTACCCGTGGATGGTGGAATGTCTCGGTTAAGATCATAAATAAAGATAAAAAGATGCCGCATTATCAAATTCATAAAACGCAAAAACTCGCTGTTAGCACAGATGAGATATGGGAATTTATCTCTAACCCAAATAATTTGAAAAGAATTACCCCTCCGGAAATGGGATTTGATATTACATCTGGAAATGGAGCTTCGATGATGTATGCCGGTATGATTATTACTTATAAAGTAAGTCCTCTATTTGGAATCAAGATGAATTGGGTAACGGAGATTTCACAGGTGGAGGAAAAAAAGTTTTTTATTGATGAACAACGAATCGGTCCTTATAAATTTTGGCACCATCAACATAAAATAAGCGAGATTGAAAATGGTGTCTTAATGGAGGACATGATAACTTATCAACCTCCATTTGGGATTCTGGGGGGTATTCTTAATGCTGTTGTGATAAAGAAAAGTCTCAATAAAATTTTTGATTTCAGAGGTCAAGTCTTGAGAGAGATATATGGCGAGATATCTTAATTGGAAAAATAAATTACCCGACATGAGCTAGATCAACTTCAGTTGCCTTTTTTTTTGTTTCCACGGCAAAGTGAATAAGACCTGTTAATAACGGATGTGGCATAGCTACAGTGGAACTCAATAATGGACTGAACATGGTCGAGATAAAAAAGCTATTATTTCCATATTCCATAGATTGAATAAATTGTTGATCATCCGACCCGCTAAAGTTGACTCCTTTTTCTTTTAGATTGTGTGCAAAATTAGGATCTATTTGAAAAGCTTCAGAAGTATATTCAAAACTCGTGCGTCTGCCATAACAATCAAAAATTTGACTGCCTTCATCAAAGTACACTAATTTTTGTTCTACCAGATTATGAATGTTTAGTTTTTCGTTTTGCACATCAACATCCGGTTTAATAGCTCTGAAACCGATTACATGTTCAAATAAATCCATTAGAACAAATTTGTAAGTTTTGTCAGTCGCCAAGAAAGGAATATTAGCTTCTCGAATGTGTTTGATGGCTTTTAAAATAGCATAAGGATGCTTATATGGGCCGTTAGCTAGATACACAGCGCTGTATTTTTTCAGGGTATCATCGACGTTTTCTTTAAGCTCAGAGGAGTTAATCCAGAAGGTATTTATTCCGATTTCAAAGTGATCTTCGCAATGTCTGAATACGGCATTAGTCTGATTATGACTTTTAATTTTAAAGTTATAATCACCTATAATAGCAATATTCACAAATTTACACATAGTTTATCATCGTAATCAACATGTAATGAGCCACATGCGTTAAACTAATGCTAAGTTAACGAAACAGAGGCTAAATGGTTTCATCATTGTGTTAACTAACTAATATTTAATGATTAAGCATTACTATAGGAGGGTGTGATATTTTTATATTAGCCCGAATAATATGAGGGACTTATTAAGAATTTTTAAGGATCCCAATAGGCCCTTACTCAACGAACATCAAGGGGAACGACCAAAGTGTGTTTATATCGTTCAATACCACTATCCTTAGTATTGAATTTATACCCGTTTTTTAATAAGTTAACCCGATCAATTTTTATATGGAGAATAAATAAGCAAAAGGGGTTATTACACCTCACTTATTACTCCTAAATTTGTTTATGTCTTTTCCCAGGATTCTTTTTTTAGCAACAATTCTTATCGGATGGTCTTGTGAGCAGACGGATTTACCAGAAATCATTGAAAAAAGGATTGAAGATTATGAAGTAGACCCTTCTTGGGCTGATTCGATGTTAATCACGATGCCAATAGCGGAAAAAATTAGTCAACTAATTTTAGTTAAAGCGAATTATTTTGACAGCCTTTTAGTTCAAAAAAATTATGCAGGAATTGTGTTGAATGGTAAAGTGGAAAATATTTTAAATTACTCGAAATTAAACAGAGGATTGAAGCTTCCGATGTTCATCGGCACCGAGCATTTTGATTTAGCGGGATTACTTTCAAGCGGCAATCAATTAGCAAATGGCTATACGCTTGATCAAACAACACTAGACAGTTTGTTGTTTTTAGAATCGGAGGTTAAATCATTTTTGGGCGTGAACTTTTCAACTCCATCAGAAATAAAAGATAAAAAGAGATATCATCCATTGATTGATTTTCCTTCGCGCAAAGCCTATATACAACTAAAAAGACATCAAGACGACTATCTAAATAAAATTGTGCATGTTGCGGAGCCATATATTTTCCCAAGTAATTCACCTCACATAGCTAAAGAGGAGAGTATGGCTAATTCAGCTCTTTTGACATTGATAGATTCAGGTTTATTAAATGTTCTTTTTTCGAAACCTAAAGCACAAAAAAAACCTTTCATTGGACACAAGAAGTTCTCTAATGAAAGGTTGAATCACAGAGGACTTAATATATGGAGTAATTCGGAAATCACAGACTCTAATGAGTTAATGAATGCATTTCTTCGAGGAGCAGACTTAATTCAAGTTTCAATTAAGGATTCTAATCTGATTAATAAGTTTGTAAATGATCTTGTTCAGAAAGTAAAAGAACAAGTAATCAGTGTGGACGATATTAACGCTAGAGTAAGAAAAATTTTGATTGCAAAAACATGGATGAACAAAGAGCCACAAGCGGAATCTGATAGCGAGTTTTATCAGGCATTCCAAGTCGCTTTGATTGGAATGAAAGAGCAGCTGATTAAGCAATCGATTGTATTGGTAAACAACAATCAATATCGGATTCCTTTTACAGAGATAAATCGAAAAGCCTGCATTATTAATTATGGCCAACCTGAAAGAATTTCATATACAAAATGGTCAAATAATTATCAAAAATTTGAGGTTAGAAAAGTCGGTAGAAATAAACTCAAATTAAATGCCTTCAATCGATTTGAAAACCTTGTATTTACAATCAATGAAGAGCTAGATAATCGACATTTAAAAGACCTGTCAACGTTGTTAAAAATGGATCTAACCAATGCGCTTGTCGTTGTCAATATCAATCATCCAAAAAATTTAATCTTATTAGATAGTCTTTCAACAGTAATACAGGTTTTTAATCAAAGCACGAGCACTTCAAATAATCTGATGGAAGCAATCTATGGTGGAGTAGCTATTACGGGTTGCTTGCCAAAAACATATGGTAAGTTTTTAGCTGGACACAGCATAAAGTCAGAAAAAATCAGGGTGGAATATAGTTTGCCAGAGGAAGTTGGAATAAGCTCTGATTCGCTTTTGAAAATCCGTAGGATTGTTAGAGAGATGATATTTTCAGGAGTAGCACCTGGCTGTCAAATTATGGCGATAAAAAGTGGTAAAATAATTTATAATCAATCTTTTGGACACTTAACTTATGAAAAGCTAGAACCTGTTTCAAATCGCGATATTTATGACCTTGCATCGCTTACTAAAATTATAGCGACAACACCGGCATTCATGCATTTTCACGATAAAGGACTATTTCAAATAACAGATTCTTTAGGGCAATATTTGCCGGATTCTATAAGTCGAATACTCGGCCGCCCTAGCGCTTTTGAAAACATCACTTTTCAAGAATTGCTCTTACATCAGTCTGGTGCTCCTTCAGGTTTGAGGCTGAAGCCATATCTAGAGTATCAGCATGACACAATTGGGCGGTGGGATGCTTTTTTTTGTGACAAAGAAAATGAAATATATACTGTGCCAGTAGCGGAGAATTTTTTCTTAGATCGTAATTATTTAGATACACTTTGGCTGATGATGAATGCTGTCAGGCTTGATTCTTCAAAATCATATAAGTACAGCGATATCAATATGAATATGTTGTACAGTATTATGAAAAGTAAATTGAACGAGACTACATTTTCAAATTTTGTAGATAGTGTCTTTTATCATCCAATGGGACTAAGCACATTGGGTTATTCTCCGTTGCAAAAGAATGACTCTGTAATCACTGAAATCGCTCCAACAGAGTATGATACGTACTGGAGAGGGAGTATTCTTAAGGGTTTTGTACACGACCCTACAGCTGCATTATTTGGAGGGGAAGCCGGCAATGCTGGCCTATTCGGTTCTGCTGCAGACGTCGGTATTTTTTGCCAGATGCTCCTTAATGGTGGAACTTACGGCGGACATCAATTCATTGAAGAGTCCACGGTAAATTTGTTTACAGGGCGTCAGAACCAAAGCCATAGAGGTCTTGGATTTGATAAGCCGACCAGTGAAAGTTCCAGTACCCGATCATCAGATTGTCCGGTCGCGTCATACGGGCATACTGGTTTTACCGGTATTTGCACCTGGATAGATCCTGAAAACGAGTTCATTTTTGTGTTTTGCAGTAATAGAGTGTATCCAGACCCATCAAATAATAAAATCAATACCATGCAAATTAGGGCAAGATTGCATCAAGTATTCTATGATCAGATTTTACGCTGAATGTTGTTTTAAAGATCATCAAGCTTATTAAAAAGTGCGGAGGTTTGTATTTTAACTGGGTGTTTGAAACATTGTAACGTTGCAATGTTAAAAGGTTATAATTCAAAATTACTGCCGTATGTTTTCTGTTGCTACTTTAGCAATAAGATAGAATTGGAAATTTCAATGAAGCAATTGTTAATTATTTATATAGTGTCGTTTAGTGTATTCGCACATGGACAAAATGAAGAATATTCTAGTTCAATAAATGGATTACTTGGGAAGGAAAAAGTACTAACCTACTGGGATTTTGACAGTACTCAGGTGCGAAGTGAAGGCTACCTTAATAACAAAGGGTGGAATGACATTGGATCGAAACAGGGCCGGTGGACGTTTTATTATAAAAATGGCAACAAAGAAGAAATTGCAATTTACGATCGTGGTTATTTGAATGGAAAAGTTACGCGCTTCTATGAAAACGGAAAAATTCAGCAAGACGGTTGGTTTAAATGGGATTTACAAGACAGTACCTATCGCGCTTTCTTCAATGATGGTAGTAAAGCAGAAGAAGGACAGTACAAAATGGGTGAAGAAGTGGGGGGTTGGATAGTTTGGTATAGGCCTTCAGACCAACTTTCTACCCATCAAAAAAAAGAACATTTTGAGTATAAAGATTCGGTAAAGTATTTATGGAATTATTGGACTGAAGACGGGCAGCAGCTCATTGTTGATGGTAATGGAATATTGAAGTCACATTATAGCGAACTCAGGATTAATGAGCAAACAACTTACGCGAATGGTTTGATGACAGGGCCTTATGAAAAATACAACCCTGCCGGAAAACCAAGGATAAGTGGAACGCATTTAAATGGAAAAAAGACTGGTAAATGGAAATTCTATTTTGTAGATGGAGGGGCAATAGATCGAGAAGCAAATTTCAATGATGATTTGCTCCACGGAGAGTACAAAGCCTATTTCAAAAGTGGGATTGTCCTGAGAGAGGGTGAATGGGACATGGGTAAAAAGATTGGCCATTGGATTTGGCGAGATAGAACGGGCCAAAAAGACATGGAAGGTGATTTTAATGAGGATTTACAAGAAGGAAAATGGACTTACTATTACCCCAATGGGAACATACATTATACAGGATTGTTTGAGAAAGGGTTAAAAACAGGTACGTGGAATTATTTTTATAAAGATGGATCTAAATGGAAGACAGGGGAGTATGAAAATGACTTGAAACAAGGAAACTGGCTTACTTGGTTTGAAAATGGAGCAGAGCTTCAAAAAGGGACGTACCTTGACGGTGTGGAGGAAGGCAAATGGAACAGCTGGTACGAAAGTGGGACCGAAAAAGATGAAGGAAATTTCCAAGCTGGTTCTATGGATGGCCAATGGAAAGGATGGTACCCAAACGGTCAGCTTTCTTATAAGGGAGCGTATACGCGTGATATGAAAACAGGATCCTGGACATACTATTTTGATGATGGTAAATTGAGAGACCAGGGAAGCTGGAAAATCATAAGAAAAAAGAGTGAAATGGAGGCTCTTATTGCTGAAAATGAAAGGTTTTCTGAAGGAAGTTATAAAGAGGGTTTATGGATTTCCTTCAGCCAGATTGACGGAGCCAAAGTAGCTTCAGGGTCTTATAAAATGGGTGTTAAAGAAGGCAAATGGATGCATTATTATCCCGGTGGTATTATCGTTGCTTATGAAAACGAATTCAAAAACGGAAATCTAAACGGTAAAACCACACAATATTCACGAAGAGGTAAAAAACTTTCAGAAACAAGCTACAAGAGCAATAAACGTCACGGCCCCATGATTATTTATGGAAAAAGAAACAAAGTAATTTACCACGCGGTATATAAAAATGGGAACGTTGACAAGGTTATCACAGAGCGAGGACAGCCAACGCTTCAATCAAGGTAATTTGGAATAAAAATATTATTGTGTATATTTGTGCAATCAAATATTGAATTGAATTTAAGTGGGGACGAAAGTCCCCCTTTTTTGTACCAATAAATAACGGTTATTTGATAAGCCTGTGATAGATAAGAAGACAGTAATAGCGTTAGCAGAAGAACGAATAAATGAACTTGATAAGGGATTGTTCATCGTAGATTTAGAAATCTCAAGTGCTAATGATATTAAATTGTTTCTTGATGCTGAACAGAGTAAAGTTTCTATTCAAGATTGCGTATCAGTTAGCCGTAATATTGAGCATAATTTGGACCGAGAAAAAGAAGACTTTCAATTATCGGTTTCGTCGGCAGGTATGGATCAACCATTTAAAGTGCATAAGCAATATGTGAAGAATGTAGGGAGAGAAGTTAAGGTTGTGTTAAACGAGCACGGTAGCCAAGAAGGCAAACTTATTTCGGTTAATGAGAACTTTATTATGCTGGAGCAGGAAACAAAAGAAAAAATTGAAGGAAGAAAGAAAAAGGAAGTGATCGTGAATAAATACGAGATTCCTTTTAGTAATATAAAGCAAACAAAACTTGTTATTTCATTTAAATAAAATATGCAATGAACACTGCAAACTTGATTGAGTCATTTTCAGAATTTAAAGAATTCAAAAATATTGATCGTACTACCATGATGAGAATCTTGGAGGACGTATTTAGATCAATGCTCAAGAAAAAATACGGAACGGATGATCACATTGATGTCATTATTAATGTGGACAAAGGAGATTTAGAAATTTGGTTAAACAGGGAAATTGTTTTTGACGGTGAAGTCGAAGATACCAATACTCAAATCGCATACAAGTCTGCGATTGAAATAGAACCGGATTTTGAAGTTGGGGAAGAAGTCTCGCAAGAGATAAAATTCGAAGACTTTGGAAGAAGAAACATCCTTTCATTAAGACAAAATTTGATAGGTCGAATTTTAGAGTTAGAAAAAGATCAGATATACCGTAAATACAAAGAAAGAGTTGGCGAAATCATTACGGGTGAAGTTTATCAGATTTGGAAGAGAGAGATATTGATTTTAGATGACGAAGGTAATGAGTTAATCATGCCTAAATCTGAGCAAATACCAACGGACTATTTTAAAAAGGGTGATAGCATTAGAGCCGTTGTTTTAAAGGTTGATTTAAGAAATAATAATCCCATTATTATTTTATCGAGAACTGCTCCAGAATTCTTAGAGCGATTATTCGAACTGGAAGTACCTGAAGTATTTGATGGCTTGATAACGATAAAGAAAATTGTACGGGAACCAGGAGAGAGAGCAAAAGTGGCGGTAGAGTCTTATGACGATCGAATTGATCCGGTTGGTGCTTGTGTCGGAATGAAGGGATCTAGAATTCACGGTATAGTGCGCGAATTGAGAAACGAAAATATCGATGTAATTAATTGGACGAACAACATGCAACTGTTAATTACAAGAGCTTTAAGTCCTGCAAGGATTGTTTCTATGGATATTGATAACGAGAAGGAACGAGCAGATGTATACTTAAAGCCCGATCAGGTGTCTTTGGCTATAGGCAAAGGAGGTCACAATATTAAATTGGCAAGTAAACTGGTTGAATTAGAACTGGATGTTTACAGAGAAGGAACGGAAGCTATTGATGATGTTGATTTAGAGGAATTCGCAGACGAAATCGACCACTGGATTTTAGATCAACTCAAGTCGATTGGTTGTGATTCAGCACGTTCTGTATTAGAAATTTCTGCGGAAGAACTCGCAAAAAGAACAGATTTAGAAGAAGAAACAATTGGAACTGTGATTAAGATTCTTCAATCAGAATTTGATTAAAAATGGCGGAAGTTCCGCTTAAGATTAGCTACTGAAAAATTGAAATGTAGCACAATGATTATTAATTTAGTCGACAATTATTATTTATGGCAGCACCAAAAAGGTTAAGCAAAGTAGCGCGAGAGTTGAATGTTGGTATCAGCACTATTGTGGAATTTCTTGCAGATCAAGGACAAGACATTGACACGAGTCCTAATACAAAACTGGAGCCAGCAGTTTATGAAATGCTACTTGATGAATTTCAGGCAGATAGAGGTGCGAAGGAAAAAGCAGAAGAAGCAAGTCGACAGAAAAAAGAGGAGCGCAAAACAATCACAATTGATCGTGCTGAGGAAGTTGTTGAAACAGTTAAAGTTGAAGCTCCCAAGCCAGAAGAGAAAATCGTAAAGCCTTCTGTTGTAGGCAAAATTGACCTTGATAAAGTAGACAGCTCGACTCGACCAGTAAAAAAGGAAGTGGAGCCAAAAGTAGAACCACCTGCGCCGAAGGAAGAAGTTAAAGAAGTAAAGGTTGAGCCTGAAAAGGCACCTGAGGTTGAAGAATCAGATAAGCCTATTGAGACCATAAAAGTTCAAAAGGTAAAACTTTCGGGGCCAACAGTTTTGGGTAAAATCGAATTGCCTGTTGAGAAAGAAAAACCGAAAAAGGACAACGATGCCCAAAAGCGCAAAAGAAAGCGTATAAAAAAGGTAAATATTGAAAAAACTGGCGCTAACGTTGCCAAACAAGTTAGAAAAACTACCCGCAAGGATCAGCAGAAAAACGAAGTTTCACAAGAGGAAATCCAAAAAGAAATTAAGGATACACTTGCTCGGTTAAGTGGTAAGGGGAAGTCTAAATCGGTTAAGCAAAGAAGAGCAAAGCGAGATGCACACGCTGAAAAGCGAGAAGAGGAAATGATGATTCAGCAATTCGAAGATGCAACACTCAAGGTTACTGAGTTTGTTACGGTTTCGGAGCTGGCAACGATGATGGATAAAAGTCCTACAGATATTATTTCAACGCTCATGTCAATAGGAATTTTTGCCTCCATCAATCAGCGGTTGGATGCTGAAACTTTAACTATGGTGGCTGAAGAGTTCGGGTACAGTGTTGAATTTGTAGGTGCAGATGTTCAAGAAACGATAGAAGAGGAAGAAGATGATGTTGCAGACTTGGAACCACGATGTCCAATTGTAACGGTGATGGGGCACGTGGATCATGGTAAAACTTCTTTATTGGATTTTATTAGAGACGCCAAGGTTACTGAAGGAGAAGCTGGCGGGATTACACAGCACATTGGGGCTTATAACGTACAGGGAGAATCTGGACGTAGAATTACGTTTTTGGATACGCCTGGTCACGAAGCTTTTACAGCAATGCGTGCAAGAGGTGCACAAGTTACAGACATCGCAATTATTATTATTGCTGCAGATGATGAGGTAATGCCACAAACGAAAGAGGCAATTAATCACGCACAGGCGGCAGGTGTGCCAATGGTTTTTGCGTTTAATAAATGTGACCGTGAGGCATCTAATCCGGATAGAATTAGAGAGCAATTATCTGCGATGAACATTTTAGTTGAAGACTGGGGTGGTAAGTTTCAAAGTCAAGAGGTGTCAGCAAAAACTGGGCAAGGTGTTGATGATTTGCTTGAAAAAGTACTTTTAGAAGCCGAGTTGCTCGAACTAAAGGCCAATCCGAAGAAAAAAGCAGTTGGTACAGTAATAGAATCTACGCTTGATAAAGGGAGAGGTTATGTGACCACTTTATTAGTAGAGGCAGGAACGTTGCACGTTGGCGATGTTTTGGTCGCCGGAACTCAAATGGGTAAGGTGAAAGCAATGCACAACGAGAAAGGTGAATTGCTAGAAGAAGTATTACCGTCTTATCCTGTATCGCTTTTAGGTATGAATGGTCCATCTTCTGCGGGTGACCGATTCAATGTCATGGCAGATGAGAAGGAAGCAAAGGGTATCGCCACAAGGCGTCAGCAATTGCAACGTGAGCAAGGAATTAGAACAACCAAGCACATTACTTTGGATGAAATTGGAAGACGTCTTGCAATTGGGGACTTCAAAGAATTGAATTTGATTGTAAAAGGAGATGTTGATGGATCAATTGAAGCCTTATCGGATTCATTAATCAAATTAGGTACAGAGCAGATTCAAGTTAATATTATACACAAAGCGATTGGCCAGATTACAGAATCAGATGTATTGTTGGCAACAGCATCAGATGCAATTATTATTGGCTTCCAGGTAAGACCTTCTGCTCAAGCAAGAAAGATTGCGGAAAAAGAAGAGATTGATATCAGGTTATATTCTGTAATTTATAAAGCCATCGAAGAAATCAAAGACGCGATGGAAGGTATGCTTTCACCGGATATTGAAGAGAGCATTACTGGTTCAGTAGAAGTCAGAGAAACCTTTAAAATATCTAAAGTTGGCACCATTGCTGGATGTTTTGTAGTTGAAGGTCAAATAACCAGAAATTCTCAAATTAGGCTTATCCGAGAGGGTATCGTTATTTATACTGGTGCACTTGGTTCATTAAAACGTTTCAAAGACGATGTTAAAGAAGTCAAACACGGGTATGAATGTGGTTTGAATATTGACAAGTTTAATGACATCAAAGAAGGCGATATCATTGAAGCATATGAGCAAGTTGAGGTAGCTAGAAAGCTGAAGTAATCGTTGGATAGAGCGTCATTTCTGAATATAGATCGGTAAAAGAAAAATCTTTTTTGCTCAGCCATTTACGGTTTTCAATTCTACAGCTTGGGTAGAATTATATTGTCTTTAACTACAATAGCAGATGGAAAGTGCTCTACAATTTCATATTTAAATTCAACTGCTTGTTGTCTTGTATAAAAATCACCAACTTTTAGACTAAAGTTAGGTTGTTGCCAAATAATATGAGCACTGCAATCATCATAATGGCGTAAAAATTCAGCCCGTTTTGTATTGACTTCGTTTTTTTCATGACTGAGCAAAATTTGAACGCGATATCCAGGCTTAGATAGATTTATATTTCCTTTTTTTAATGCTGTAATTGTATCGATTCGGGTATCTTTGAATACGTTGACCACGCCAGTTTTTGAAAAGTCTAGGGTGTAAATGGTATCGAATTTAATAGTGTCAGCAGATACTTCTATTGTTGAATCTGCGGGTCGATAAAGTGTCCAAGCTTCTTGGGCAAAGGATTCTAATGTAATTATGGCAGCCAACAATACAATTGTAATTTTCATAGAGAATCTATTTGAATCAAAAGTAGTCAATTGAAACATTATGTCATAAATCATGCCGAGAGTTTTGCTCATTTTATTGCTGAAGTAGTTTCATTTTTTGTTCCGTTGAAGGACGACAACTCCCGCGCCCTTTATTTAGAATCATTATAAATTGAAGAACTGTCTGACAATTTCATGACATTTTATACTTAGGATATACATTCTCTGTTATTTTTGTGCCCATATTGTTGAGGATTCGTTAACAAAGAGCGGAAGATGAAGATATACATTCGTAAACCTTTCAAAGGTAATTGGGTAATTTTAGCCCTTGTAATTTTTCCATTATTCTTGGGTTCAAGTTGGTCTTTTGCTGTTGAGGGTGATGCTGAAGCAGGTGCGGCATTGTTTAAAAACAATTGTGCTTCTTGTCACCATCCCCTTAAGAGACAAACAGGCCCTGCGCTTAAAGGCGCAGTACAACGTTGGGCAGACGCGGGTGAAGCGGAGCTTCTATACCGATGGGTTAAAAATGCCGGGGCATTAATCAGTTCGGGAGAATCTTCAAGAGCTAAAGAGATGGAAAGCTTTGACCCCAGTGTTATGACGCCTCAAGCAGTCAATGACCAGGAAATTGACAATATCTTTGCTTATGTTGAAAGTTTTGTTGAACCGGCAAAGGCTGCTGGAGATGACGGATGTGCGACGCCCTATTTAATAAAGGTAAAAGAGAGTAGTGGAAGATGGAAGATGCTGCTGGTAATAGCTGTTATTCTTGCCTTTGTTATTTTTGCAATTGCAGGCGTCAACAGAAAGCTGAAAGAAGTTTCTGATGAATTTGACACGGATGATGATCAGACCTATTTAGAGTTGTTGAAAGATTGGCTTTGGAAAAACAAAGTTTTGGTAAGTCTCATTACTATTATTGTGGTTCTGATT
>Ga0315322_10000908_pt1 | contig 22553 bp, 20 predicted proteins | sample M110021515metaG_FD_203461 | JGI IMG/M metagenome (GOLD analysis project Ga0315322, IMG submission 203461) | Ammonia-oxidizing marine archaeal communities from Monterey Bay, California, United States - M1 100m 21515 | ecosystem: Environmental > Aquatic > Marine > Intertidal zone | place: USA...
AGCTGAAGTAGAGCGCTTCGTCCGTGGAGAACTAGAAGCAAAGAGACCGGTTTTCGGATTTGGTCATGCGGTCCTGAGAACCGAAGATCCAAGAGCGGCTGCTCAATTTGAACTAGGTCAAGAAATTTGCCCTGATGATGAATATTACCGCATAATCAAGGTTTTACGTGAAGTTGCTCCGATGGTATTATCTGAAAATCCAAAGATTAAGAATCCAAATGCAAATGTCGATATTGCAAGTGGTGCTCTACTAAATTTCGTTGGTCTGCAAGACCCTGAGTATTACACCACTTTCTTCGGCTGGGCACGTGTTGCAGGAATTGGAGCACAAATCGTTGATGAAAGAACTGTGATGCGTAACGGAAAAGGCATTCCAATATACCGCCCGAAGTATATTGCAGAAGCTCAGACTCTTCGTCACATTGGTTGAATCACTGGACGAGACGTTTTGCCACATCCCCTGTGGCCAATTATTCGAGTCGCATTCCATCCCAATTGTTGATCTGTGGTTTCATGCCAAGGTGCAACATCTGTAGGAATTATTCCTTTTTGTAAATCAATCCATTGCTGATCTGTCAATGGCATTGTAGCCGGTCTTAGCCAACGTTCACTTCCGCAAGGTAACTTCATTGCTGGATCGGCATTATCTGTCAGTATTGAAAGCCCAGCACTCAATAAATCACGCTCTAAGTAAAGGTGTCCTGGCCAAACATATACTGGAAATCCATTACAAATCTTTGTCAATCTCCTCAACTGTCTACCTTTGAGCCCCACTGGCATACCAATGTGAAGATACTTCTTCATCCCCTCAAAATAATCAACGGCACATGGCATCATTGGTGCACCTGACCTTTTCTGAGAACGTAGAAGACGTGCAAATGAATTAGCAATGAATTCAGGAGCTGCACGAAATCTCTTGCTATTATGTGAACCCGTTCTCGGAACGATTGGTAAAAGTCGAGACCATGGACGATTGGAGCCAGATAACTTAGCGACTTTAGCCATTGGGCGGTGAAACGCATAGAAGACTGCCGCTTCTTCATGGATTCCTGCTTCGTCTACCATCTCACTTGCTAATTCCATTACTCGCGCCATTCTAGTGGTAGGATCTTTGGAGATAATAGGTAGGCTACGTTTGATTTCAAGGCAAGCTACTTTCGAATGTTCTTGCCAAGGAACCAGCCATGATTTATCTGACATCAACTTTTCAAATGAACAAAATCCAACTTCTTCTAAATCTTTCAAGTCCCATTCCTCTACTATTTTTGGACGGCCTTCGAGCAGATCATCCGGAATAGAAACAATATGGTCATGATGAATTACTAACTGATTGTCTGCAGTTAGACGCAAATCGAATTCAACACCATCCATTCTCTGCATCGCTTCAACCAAAGAAGCATGAGTGTTTTCAGCGGGCTGGGACCATGCCATTGTGGTGGGTTAGAGACATTCCGTTATTGAATCATGTGCTGTTCAACAAATCCGGCCCAACCATCATAAGCAAACATGCGAGTCATCAAATATGGCAGAAGACCAACGCGTACGAGGATATTGTGCATATGATTGGGGAAAGAGCGCTTTTGAAACATCGGTTACAACTGCTGTTTTCCCTGCATGGTTCGCCTATTTATTTGCTGAAGCGAATGGAATTTCTACCAAATTCTTGGGCTCAGAATGGACAGCAGATGCAATGTTTTCAGCAGCAGTAATGGCTGGTGCACTATTCGTTGCTATTTGTGCACCATCATTAGGAGTAATTGCTGACCGCCGCATGATTAAATTGTGGTGGCTAAGGATACTTACCATTGTAGGTTCAGTATCTTGTATATTGCTAGCACTATCTCCTTTCTTGGGAGTTTCCATTGGTTGGATTTGGGCCATGATAATGTTCATGATTGCAAATGTGGGCCTGAATGGTGCTGGGGTATTCTACAATGCATTACTCCCCCACATGGGTGAACAAGATGAGATGGACTCCATCTCAAACAAAGCGTTCGCAGCAGGATACCTCGGCGGTGGCCTCCTCCTAGTAGTTCACCTAATCATGGTGCTGAACTTAGATGGAGATTGGGTTATTCCATTCGTGATGGCATCTTCTGGACTATGGTGGCTAGGATTCGCTCAAATGACATTCAGAATGATCCCTGAACCCCATATTGAAAATGAAATGGAAGCAATGGGGATTGTTGATTCAACAAAGATGGCCCTTGGTGAAGTTAAATCCACATTAGGAGATATCAAGAGTTTCAAAACTCTATTCATCTACATGATAGCATATTTCTGTTTCATAGATGGGATAAATTCAGTCACAGCACTAGCAGGAGTTTTTGGAATAGTGGTGTTGGGCCTGACTACTACCGGACTAATACTAACAATTCTAATCATTCAATTCGTTGCAGCCCCAGCCGCTATTGGGTTCACAAAGTTAGCAGAGAAATGGGGCACTAAGAGTGCTTTACAATTTTCACTGGTATGTTGGTGTTTCGTAATTGTCGGAGCCCTATCATTCGCACCACTAGAACTTGAAAATCATGATGAATACGATGTGCACTACACATGGGATGAAGATGCAGGCACATACATTGCAGAAGCAAGAGAGGGCGTGAACAACATAGCGGCACTCCCCGATGATGATGAACAAGAATGGGCACTCGAATACGAAGCAATCCTACCTGTAGAAGAAAATGAAGATGTAAAAAGACAAGGTTATGCTGTCAAATGGGCATTTGATGATGATGGCGAGGCTGTACCAATAGAAGTAATATTGACTGCAGGCAACCTCGAAGATCTGAAGTCAACTATGGATGAATCTAGATTCTCATATAGTGTAGAAGGAGGAGAATTTGATGGCCACACAGGATTGGGAGTAAACCACCCGTCTAGCCTAGGTGACGGAACATTAGACATCATTCCTGAAACTGTTCGCTCAATGGTCTGGGCTCCACTCGGAATGACTGTATTCTTCCAATTCTTACTACTGGGAGTATTTGCAGGCGCACTACTTGGTGGATCTCAAGGCCTAGCACGTTCGATGTTCGGACAAATGGTTCCAGAAACCCGTTCAGCTGAGTTCTTTGGATTCTTCGGATTCTTTGGCAAGGTTGCTGCTTTACTAGGCCCTCTAATCTATGCTCTAATGACCGTTTGGTTTGACTCAAGAGTAGGTATTTTCGCACTCTCAATATTAATTATTGCAGGCGTAATAATACTCCGGAAAGTCGATGTCGAAGACGGTATCGCAGTAGCCAAAGCAGAGGACGAAAGAAACCGTTCAACCTCTCAAGAGTGAAAACGCTGATAGCCACGTGCTATGGGAGGTGATAATATGAACCCGTATTGGATGATGATGGGTATTATCCTAATACTCACCCCAATTATCTGCTGGGTGTTCACACTTGGAAGGAAACATACTCGCACACCGTTGAGTAAAGCTTTCCAAATTATTCATGACAAACGCTACTATCTCCATGTTTTGGGTTATCTGGTTATCATAAAGTGGAAATCCTTGACCGATGATCTAAATGAGCCAATAAAAGACCGTACTGGAAACTGGACTGACTGGATATATGCATTGGAAGGAAATACCACCTTATGGGTTCAGCAAACTTTTGAAAATGCTGTACTAACTGAATTTCTTAACTTCCACTATCTATTTATTTACTTATTCTTGATATACATTACAACTGTATATTTTGCCTATGTTGGCGAGAGAGATTTGACAGACAAAGTAACTCTAAACTATCTACTAATATATGCTATAGCAGTCCCCTATTATCTCTTCTTCAATGTCGAAGTCACCTCCTCATGGATTCCTGGAATGAAGGCACTATTGTATCATGATGGCTGGTATACTGTATTCTATGCATCACATGATCCTCTTGATAATGCAGTTCCCTCATTGCATGTAGCAATTCCATTCGGAATGATTCTTCTAAACTGGCTGCATTGCAAAGAAAAGAATATCAAAATGCGTGAATGGACACATTGGCCATACCATCTATTCATTGTAATAAACACAATATTGTTTATTTTTACAATAGCTTACTTGGGAATACATTGGTTGGTAGATATCCCTCTCGGAATGCTTGTTGGGGCAATAGGTGCATTGTTCATTCATCACATCCAACCACGGCTACGTAATGACCATGGGAATATGTTCGAAGGAGTCGACAAGAAGAAAGTCGCAAACCACACATTCTGGGAAGGTGCAGCAACTTTGTTCATATTATTCCTCGTACTTTCAGCAGTATCTTATCAAGAGGAGAACATAGACGATCGTGTTTCAATGAGGCTGGGAGGGGGAGATTCAACCTTTGAAATCTTGACACCGTTACAACATGGTGAAGAGATTACAACCTCGATTAAAAACCTAGATGATTCACAAACATTACAATTTACAATAATTTGGAATGATAGGGCCGCGAAGTACATGGATGGAGGAGTTATTGATTGGGAGGAATTAGAAAAGAATTCTACCGTCTATGAAGTACTGCCCGGAGATGAATTTGAAATTACGACTACTGATGCTAAACTATGGCATCTGGTTATTTTACACAATGATGCCGAAAATGTCGACGATGTTATCGAAGTTAGAATTCTCAATGACTATGGTGATGACCAAATGTGGAAGGCCGTCGCATTATCCTTACCATCAATGTGGATGACTGGATTCGTAATTTATCGCTTGAAGCGATTAAAGTCAGCTGGAAGGTCATTTTTAGATTCCACTCCATCCCATCGGTGGGAGGAAGAATGAATGGATGTAAAACCACTGATGGATCCTGAAGTCAGGAATTTTTTAGATCAAATTACATCTCATATTCGCAGTCGTTTGAAGATGATTGTGGTCTTATTCCTATTAGGATTAATGCTCGGAATACCATTGGCTTACCGCTTAACAGAGTGGTTACTTAATGCCGGTTTAATCCCGGATGATGTCAATATTATTGTCTTAACACCAGTAGAATTTATTATGCTACAAGTTAGAGTTGGAGCATGGGTGGGTGTAGGATTAGCAGTGTTTTGTTTGATCATTGATGGAGCATGGAAAAGTGGACTGACATCTAAATCTCCAAAACCAGGAAGACTTGTTATTTTGACCGCTATTTTCTCAATAATTCTTGCTATTGCTGGTTTGCTTTACTCATGGTATCTACTAACTCCAATGCTTCTAGAGTATCTCGCTAGTGATGCCCAATCCGCAGGCTTATCAACAGAATGGCGACTTTCTTCGTTCATTGGATTTATTGTGAGTTTGTGCCTAGTTTGTATAATTGGTTTTCAGGCACCACTTGTTACATTGCTGACTCTAAAGAGTGGTGCTGTAGATAGAGTGACACTACTATCATACCGAAAGCACATTTGGTTTGTAACGTTTGTACTTGGAGCGGCCTTTTCACCACCAGACCCACTCTCATTATTCCTAGTCTCAATACCGATTATTCTTTTGTTTGAAGCTGCGATTATTTGGGATAGTATCACGGGCGGAAGCACGGATGTAAATTCCTGAGTGGGACAGCCATTTTTCCAGGAGAAGGGCGTTTCTCAGTTCCATGCGAATCTCCACCAACTGTTATTGGCATACCTTGGTTGATCAGTTCCAAGCGGTACGAATCCGGATGCGAATTATGAATTGCCTCAACACAATCAACACCTAATCTTAGCAATGCAGGAACCAGTATATCCGAATTTATTCCGTAATATTTAGGATGAGCTAATGAGGTGATTCCTCCGGTTTGATGAACAAACTCTACCGCTTGTGAAATACTTGGCAGAGGGCGTTCTCTAAATGCTGGTCCATCATCTCCAATCCATTCCTCGAATGCTTGCTGAACGGATTCAACAATTCCATGATCGACCATTGCACGGGCAAGGTGAGGTCTTCCTAGAGACCCTTCTGCATATTTTTCGACATCTGCTATAGGGATTTCATGACCAAGTTCTTTCAAAGCTTGCAACATACTCCTCATTCGAGGTAACCTAGCATCTTTTAATTCAGCCAGCCAATTAGAGAACTCCGTAGATGCACCGTCCGGAAAATAGGCTAGTAGATGCCATGAAGTCGGGTTATGTGTATCACTTTTCATTTCAACTTCACAAGTAATTTCAACACCTGGGATGAATTTCATTCCAAGTCTATCGCACTCATTTTGAGCTTCTTCCCAACCAGTGTTAGTGTCGTGGTCAGTTAATGACCAAATACGAACACCTGATTCAAATGCTCTTTTTGCCATTTCACGAGGTGTCCAAAGTCCATCGCTATGATGTGAATGACAGTGAAGATCTACCATTTCAGTCCACATTAAAACCCCTCAGAAATCGGGTAATTCAGGTAAATCAAGTGGAGGTGGAACATTTGCGATATCATCCTCAGTCAGTAAATCCTCAAGATCAGGCATTTCCGGTAAATCTACTGCCGGTGGTAATTCTGGAAGTTCTAATTCCGCCACCGATGGAAGTGGAACTGTATCAACACCCTGTGTCTGGAATCCCCTTACATCAAATGTGTCTATATTCACTTTGGTATGGTCTACTTCATTGTGTGCAACTGCGGCTGCAGCAGATGCGCCAATCTCTCCAGACGACAAAGTATCAATCGCATTTGCAACTGCGGTTTCTTCTTGTGTTGAAGTTCCACCAATAATTGATGCGATTACAGCAGCTGTGTTAGGATTTACCGATTCATGATTACTATCGAGGTTAACCATAGTAGGCAAGTCTTCCATGGCTTCATACTGCTCACTGGAACTGCCGTGCGCATGTACTACTGGGACAACATGCTCTTTTTTCGCCCACCAAGAAACCGCTAAACTTGCAGCAACTAAAATTGCAAGAATTGTTTCCACAAGCTTCCATCCAGTTGGAGTTCCGATTGGTAAAAATGCTGAAAATATTAGCCCTACACCTAGCACAAGTGCACTCGTGTTGGCAGCGAATGCCACAGTGGGATGCCTTGGGTCCATAATATCAGACCAGAGTATCGAACTCAAGAATGTTGGCTTTCTGCGGCCGTCACAGTATTGGCCATCAACATGGCAACAGTCATTGGTCCAACACCGCCTGGAACCGGTGATAGAAGAGATGCTGTTTCTGCCACGTCAGGATGAACATCACCTGCTAATCTCCAACCTCTTTCACGAGTAGAATCATCAATCCGATTAATCCCTACGTCGACTACTACAGCACCTGGTTTAATCCAGTCGGAAGTAACCATTTCTGGCCGACCCACTGCTGCGATTACAATATCTGCCGCTAGGCATTCTGCCTTTGCATCTACTGTTCGAGAATGAACGATTGTAACTGTAGCATCCGCACCCTTAGCGGCTAATAACAAAGCCTGAGGCATTCCAACATTGAATGAACGCCCGATTACCACTGCTTTCTTACCAGACATTTCCACTTCTGCCCATCGTAACATTTCCATCACACCAGCAGGAGTGCATGGAATCATTCCATCTAGTCGACCTTGAACGATACGACCTAGATTAACTGGGTGGAAGCCATCTACATCTTTACTTGGATCAATCAAATCAGTCAAGGATTCTTCATCCATATGCTTTGGTAAAGGTGACTGGATTAGTATGCCGTGTAAATCACTATCTTGATTTAACATGCGGATTGTTTTTGCAACATCTTCTTGTGAAGTCTCATCTGGAAGTTCAATATGAGATGATTTGATGCCTAATCTTTCACATGATTTTATTTTGTTACGTACATAAACATGTGATGCTGGGTCATTTCCAACAATAACAACTGCAAGATGTGGTTGTACACTACAATTGGCAATTCGCTCTTTGAGCGCCTCTTCAAGGTCAGCCGCACAGGCCTTACCATCCAAGCGAGTTGCTGCCATGACACAGCGAGAGGACCAACCGTGATGAGGCTTGTGCATTTACGAGAACCTAGTTCACTCTTCTTCCGAGACCCAAAGAGTGAGATCACATGCTGGACAGATGTACTGTTCAGGCCTAGATCCTTCAACAGTATCGAGGTTACCACATGGACCACACAATATTGTCGTACGGATTGGTTCATCCATAGTAACATCAATCCGATACATAAACCTGCCAGCATCTGGTAATCTTTCCATAGATGGTACCCAAGCGGCTACTGCTTCGGGACTAAGTTCTAATTCTGAAGGTGCAGACATTCCAAGAAAAAAACAAATTATTCCGCTCAAACCCAAAACTCCGCCCATTACAATATTAATGGCTAATGAAAAAAGGGCACCAAGTACGATTAAAACGATTCCTGAAATCAGGAAATTTTCTCTCCGATTTTTCATCTAATCAACCCATTGCATGCGCTAGAGCTTCTGCGACTTTTGCCATATCTCCAGTAGAGAGTGCACAAAGCCCAATTCGAACACCACCCGTCAGTGGAACAAGATAGACATCCATCTGAGCACATGATTCAGCAACTGCCATTGGATCATCGGTTTCAATCCATGCAAAGAATCCATCCATGGTCGGGTTTAATGGTACACCAAGGCGTTCGCATTCTAATTTGAGATTACTTCGCCTAGTATCTAGAAGTTGTTTCAAGCGGTCTCTCTCTTGGCCCCATGCTTCGCCCCCTTCTTCAGTAGAATGCATTTCACTAACGCAATATTGTGCAATACGAGGAGCAGCACTCCAGGTCTGACGTCCAGTTACACTCATTACAGTACTAAGACGGTCTATTACCGCTTTTTCCGGGTGTATACTGACTAATGCACCAGTTCTTAGACCATAAATTGTATGGGATTTTGAAAGTGAAATCGCAATACAAATTAGAAGATTCTCTGGCCATGGCATTCCTGATTCGACCGCATCTAGAATTGTTTCACCCCACGCATGGGGCTCATCTGCGTATAGTGAATAAGCCGAATCGATTAGTAAGGTATGACCTGTTTTTTCATTGTTAAGTGCTGATGTAACAAATGATGACAAGCAAGCAGCACGTCCTTCATCCCCCATAGAAAGTCCAGTGGGATTATGTGCAGGATCGTTTAGCCAAACCATTACTTTATCTTGCTTCGAACACAATTCCTTCAATCGTATTTCGAATTCATCTGCGGCAAAATATGGATGGACATCATGTCCATTTGGAGGCAATAACGGCCAGGTGACAAAATCAATACCATTGTTGGTTAGAAATCCATTGTATGGACCCCAATGACGGTCACGTAATAGTGTAGATTGGCCACGTTCTAGCAGGTTATTTGCTGCTAGGTAAAGAGCGCCACTTCCACCCGGTGTCGCAGTTGATGTAAAACTAAAACCTAATTCCTCAAACCGGGTTCTAGTTTCACCGAACGCCAAGGTCTTCGAGAGGTCAAGGAAAGCGGGTAATCCAGCCAGAGGCGCGTATGCTGATATCTCAACTTCAGGAGATACTCTAATTGCAGCATCTACCACTTTATTGATTGCCAAAGTGCCATCATCTTCCAATAATGCTCCGATTGTTCCGTTAACGGCATCACGGCCCGCGGCCTTAGCCGCTTGGTACCGTGCCCACCAACTGAAGATAGTGTCACTGCCCTGCTTTGCAATGCCTGCAAGGTTAAGCATGTGCTCTCCAGCCATAGATTACGCACCGTGTTGGAGGATATTGACCTGCCGACGCATTCATCTAGAGAATGCGGCTCGGGCAGTTTGCGCCAACGTAGCATAGCTGGTAGTGCTTCGGATTTGTAATCCGACGGTCGAGGGTTCGAGTCCCTCCGTTGGCTCCTCCATTATGGCTCCCAGTACGCTATTTGTAAAACGATTAAGCATCTTAGCACTTCACTTTCCATACCTAAATTCAGGTTTTAGCCAAGGTATTCAAGACCTATTTGCACCACGACACTTCATGGCGGAGTTAACCAACCCGGAGCGGAGAATGCTTCGAGCACTACAAAACCGCCATGATGCATGGACATTGGAGGATATTCTTTCAGCATGTAATTGGGATGATCAAGCAATTGCTGTTTCAGCCGGACACGGACTTTCAAATCAAGGATTAGTCAAAACTTTAGAATCTAGTACCAAAGAAGTTATTCTTGGCTCAGAAGGTAAAAATGCAGCAGAAAATGGTTTACTAGAAGCGAGGTTATGGACGTATATCCAAGCAAACTCGTCAGCAACTATGGGTGATTTATCTTCCAATTTTGAACGTCATGAAACCGGACCCGGTATTGGGTTACTCAAGGGTTTGGGAGTTTCAATTCAAGGTGGAAAATTTGCTTGTGATGATAAACCATCGGTTGACAAAAAGATTGAACAGCGTACTGAATATATCCAATCACCAACAATTAACCATGTATTATACGAGCATTTTAAGGGACGCAAAAACCTGATTGAAGTTGTTGAATTAGTATCTCGAACTTGGAAAATCTCTAGTGATGGAATAAATATTTCAAAAGAAGAATTAGAGGAACACACCCAAGTTGCAGAGATAACTCCAGAATTGCTACAAAGTGATGAATGGAAAGAGGCACAATTCCGCCCATATGATGTGTCGCTTGAAGCATCGATGCCACGTTCGGGTAGGAGCCATCCCATGCAGGCTTTGATTGAACGAATCCGTTCTATTTTTCTCGAAATGGGTTTCTCAGAATTGGTAGATGATTACGTGCAAACAGCAGGATGGAATATGGATGCTCTTTTCATTCCACAAGACCACCCTGCTAGAGAAATGCAAGATACATTCTACCTCGACAATCCCAAAAAAATTCAATTAGATCCAAAATTGCTAGCAAATTGGAAAGCGATTCATGAACATGGAGGGGACACAGAATCTACAGGATGGGGTGGACAATTTAATGAAGATATTTCCCAAAAGGGATTGCTCCGCACCCACACCACAGTAAACACAATCCAGTATTTGGCACAAAACCCTACCGACCCATGCAGAGTATTCGCAATAGACAGAGTATTCCGCAAGGAAAGCATAGACCGAACACATTTGCCTGAATTCCATCAAATCGAAGGGATAATCATGGAACCTGGAGCGAACTTGGGGATGCTTGTGAGCACTCTCAAAACATTCTATGCCAAAATGGGTTATCCTGAAGTCAGAGTTAGACCGGCGTATTTCCCTTACACAGAACCTTCGCTTGAGGTTGAAGTCAAGTGGCGAGGGAAATGGTTAGAACTTGGTGGAGCAGGTATTTTCCGACCTGAAGTAACTGAGCCGTTAGGAATTAAGGACCCTGTATGTGCATGGGGTATGGGGTTAGAAAGGCTAGCAATGCTAGTTTTGGGATTAGATGACATCAGGCAATTGTACATCTCAGATTTAGAGTGGCTACGCAATCAACCAATCTTGTGATCACATGGATATAGATTCGATAAACGAACACAGCCCTTGGTGGGCACGTGTATTTGCAATAATCATAGGGTTCATTGTGTTATTATCAATTGCTAATATATTCTATTTGGAAGTTTTTGGAATCAATGGAATAAATCATTATTCATTTGGAAATGAACCTGAAAATCCAGGTGAGTACCCCCTTAACGGGACAGAAGATGAACAAAGGAATTACAATTGGTCTCTACAAGAATGGGATGATTATCTTTCATATCAATCGATGATGCAGGATTTGGAAGATTCGAATGTCAAAGAAATAACGCAAGTTTTTGCTGCATTATCTATACTTATAGGAATACCAACTATTGTTATGTTCTGGACACAGCACGAAAAAATGCTACAACTTGGAATCGCTTTTGGTGCAGCAAAAATTATTGGAGATGTTTGGTCATCTTACATTTCATCTGAAATTGTAGCCAATTACATGGACAGCGTACGCGGAGGTAGCGATTATTCTTGGATTGCAAAAACCTCTGTATTTACTTCCTCAATATGCGGAATATTCTTGCTGGCTCTAGCTGTAGTTTTGACAAATATGTATCATTCCTCAAATGAAATACCGGATAGTGGATTTCACCTCAAAGTTAATTTGATTTCAGATAATGAAGAGTGATATGGATTCAATAATGACCTCCAATACAGAAACGATCCCCGGATTTACAATTAACCAATCCCTTGGGATTGTAACCGGTTCAACTGTACGCGCCAAGCACATAGGTAAAGACATCCTTGCTGGTCTAAAAAACATAGTAGGTGGAGAATTAAAAGCATATACGGAGTTGCTTATGGAAGCCCGTACTGAAGCACTTGGACGAATGATAATGGATGCATCACAACGTGGTGCAAATGCTGTCGTTAATGTCAGGTTTGCCACTAGCAGTGTAGCAGGCGGCGCTGCCGAATTATTCGCATATGGGACCGGCGTAATTGTCACTCAAGGGTGATCACTTGACAACAGGTGAGATTGGTGAATTGATTGGTCTTGTGGCCATCGCTGTATCTGTATTTTTGTTCATAGCATTCCCTACGCTGGCGTTTATTTATTCAATGATTTTTGCTAGATTTCATCACGCTAAATACCAAAAGCAACTTTTAATTCGTGAAAAACTTGTTATGCAGCAGTTAGGAAAAGACAACCTAAGCACACTTTCAAAACCAGTACCAGAGCGTGAAATCGCACAAACTGGATTAGTGATGTCTAATATTACGGTATCACCTTCTTGGTGGCAAATATTCTTGGGAAGTATTCGTTCCATTTTTGGAGGAAACATAGTATCGTTCGATAAAGTTCTAGCATATGGCCGCAGTGAAGTTATGCAGCGACTTCGCGAACAGGCAATAGGTGAAGGCTGGGAAGAAGTGGTCAATGTTAGAGTTGAGACCTCTATGGTCATGAACAAAGTCAGGGGCGGCAAACAAAACAAGATGGGCACCCTCGAATTCCTTGCATATGGAACCGGAATTCGGTGAAATATGTATATTACATAGAGAGTGCTTTAGTGCTCGGTGCTTTGAGATTGTAACATGAGAAGAACTCGCGTGGTAGCCACTATCGGCCCCTCTTCGTGGGACTCTGAGAATCTTAGTGCGTTATTTGATGCAGGAGCGGATGTATTTCGCCTAAATTATTCGCATGGAGAGCCCGAACATAAAACCAAACTCTATGAAAAAATACGTTCACTAGAAACGAGTGAAAGAACCACTTGCATACTTGCAGATTTACCGGGTCCTAAATTACGTTTAGGTGAATTTCCCGGAGTCAGGTTAGCAAAGAATGGGGATAATTTACGATTATTGTGTGGTGTTGCACATCATGATGGTCCAGAAATACCAGTGGAATATGATGGACTTTCTGCGGAATTAAACGTTGGTGATTCAGTACTTCTTGCAGATGGCTTAATCCGGTTATCCGTAACTGCAACCGGAGGTGAAAGAGGATCATTTGTAGACTGTATTGTGGAAGATGGTGGTCCACTCACAAGTCGTAAAGGAGTGAATGTTCCTGGCACGACTATCGATTTACCAGCAATTGGCCCGAAGGATGAGAAAGCCCTTGCTCATGCTCTTGAGGCCGGAGCCGATTGGATTGCTGTATCCTATGTCAGAACTGCCGAAGATTTGCGTCCAGCAAAAGAGGCCGTTAAGGCAGCTGGAAAGCATACACCAATTATTGCAAAAATAGAACACCCTTCAGCATTAACAAATCTTCATTCAATTCTTGATGTTGCAGATGGAGTAATGGTTGCCAGGGGTGATCTCGGTGTTGAAATCCCATTAGAGCATGTTCCTTTGGCACAACAGACAATTATCGATGCAGGTTTAATGCGAGGCATGGTGGTAATTGTTGCAACTCAAATGCTAGAATCAATGACCCTTAATCCACGACCAACACGTGCAGAAGTTAGTGATGTTTCTACAGCAATAAGGCATGGTGGTACTGCTGTTATGCTATCAGGAGAAACTGCCTCTGGAAACCACCCTGTGGCAACTGTCGAAACGATGGTTAGGATAGTGGTTGCAACTGAGGCAGGGTTAGTTACTTCTGGTGGGACACCTGGCGCACTCTCAAAATTCCGTTCTACTCGCGCTGTTGCTCATGCCAGTGTTGAACTAGCTAAAATGTCAGGAGCGAGACACATTCTTGTTGCAACACAACATGGTAATGCCCCACGCTTAGTCGCAGGTTACCGTCCTGATGTGGTTGTGACCGCAGTAACAGATAGAATCCGTGCAGCACGCCGGATGAATTTGCTACCCGGTGTTGAGTCCGTCATAGTTGAAGAACATGATAGAGGCTCGCAAACTATGCAAGAGGCAATACGCATGCTTGCAGCTTCTGGTTCGATTAAATCTGGTGAACGAATTGTGGCAATATCTGGATCTCCACTTGCTATGCGTGGTGCAACGAGTACTGTGCGATTGTACCGATTAGAACCGGATGGAACAATCTCTGGAACAGAGTGATTTAACCCCTTACTTTTCTGCGCAAGGTTCAATGGGTACTGGTTGTCTCGGAGAACATGGGTCTCAAGCCTCTAAACATGACTGTAGTAATCGCTGGCTTCTTGATGGTTACAATGAACTTAGCAGTTTTAGGGCCAATGGCAACAAGTGCAGTTCCCGGTGCTGTCGAAGATGCTGTTGAAACTAAAGCAAAAGATGACATTTGTGAAAATGTGCTGTGCACAGAAGTAAATGACGATTGGAAAGAATCTACTAGCCAGCGTGATTTCTATGCATGGCACATGTGGAATGTCGAAGATGTTGTCAACAATTATTCCGAGCCACTATACGAGAAAATTGGCCCGGTAACCTATGATGTCACACTCAAGAAAGAGGTCGAAAGCTACGATATCAAAAATGGTTTATTAACATACAAGCAAACAACCTCATATGCATGCGCAAAAGATACTGCAGTCCCTTGTTCAACTGAAGTTAGCCAACTAAATATTGCGTTCAACCCCCAGGTTGTCGGGGCGACTGGTACAGCAATTAATGAGGTGATGAAAATTACAAAGGTCGGGTTTGCATCAGGAGTGATAGATATCCATTTCAAGCAGGTTTCTGCTGCACATAATGTTTCAGATTACAATTTATACAATATTGAAAGTTTAGAACAGGTTGAAGGAAATTACCCTGGAGCAGTCGTTAATACAGACTTAGGAAATACTGCTGAATCATACTTCCTCGATGGCATGTTTGAACTGGTAGATGAAGCATATGGGGATGCTTTTCTCGATGATGACACAAAAACATATCTTGGTGAAGGCGGAGTAATACCGCAGTGGGCAGAAGGTACATGGGATGATGATGGAGATGGAATTCTTGAAGAAGATGAAGTTTGGATTTATGACCAATTCACAGGTGAATATCTGAGTGGTGACGTAAATAATAACTCGATTCAAGATATTGGCGAAATTTCAAGCTTTGTACCGCTTCTAAATTTAGATTATACTTTTAATCATGCAGTTGGACCTGATGGTGAAAATATATCTCTTTTCAATTACATGGGTCCTCTCGTTTATGCTGCAATGGGGGAGCCTGAAACTATTGAAGAAATTCAAGCCGATCCCGAAAATTCTGTTACACTTGAGCGTGCTGAACTTTGGGATTTTACTCACCCAACCGATTTGAATATCACTCTAGCAAGAGACTGGACGCTATATGGTGGAATGGGCAAATTAATGTTGGATAATGGTGCAGACGATGATAATTATCTAACCAATGATGATGAAGATGCTGTGAATCTTTCACAGCGCTTTGAATGGCTAATGGATTTAGAGATTGAGAATGATGTTGCTAGAACATTGTTGACTCTCGGAGATGGAACTGATGAACCATTAGGAATACTTGCAGAAAGTGAATCAGGGACCTCATTTGGCATGTCGGAATTCCTTGATATGAGTAGAGATGAAGCAAAAGAAATCTATGGTATCGATAATAAGCAGCATACTAAGGTCAAACAGTTTTGTAATGATTGGGTTGGCGATGTATCTGCTCTACCTCTAATCTTAGTCGGTAATGAAGGATATATCACTGCATCAGAGTTCGTAAACCAAACCTTTGGTTCAATAAATCCAATTGATGATACCTACATGGAATATTCATTGAATGCAGGAGGAATGTGGGGTAGTGGAATCCTTGGATTCCCTGCTGGTGAATCGGTTGATTTAACTCAAAATCAAAGCGCTAACATGCTATTTGGCCAATATGGGTTAACAACCCAAGAAGGTGCAGGGATGTTCCTTTATGGGGAATTGAGTGGAAAATCAATCCCAATTAATTTCACAACTGGAGAATTATCTGAAGCGCAAGATTGGACAAATGAAACTGTAGCTTCGATTTATGGCATTGATGAAAACGCAGCAGGTGCAGCTCGGCTACTACTCATGGAGATCGTGTTCAAAGATTTCGTTCCACAGTTCCTCATAGATTCATTTGGGACATCACGCTATCTTACTCAATCTGTTGATAACTGGCTACTGGGATGGCATGACCCAGTTAATGCATACTTATACGGGGATGGCTCCGATGATATGACTGCAGGATGGACTAGCCTTGAATCGAATGAGACTTATTTCGGCTCAAGTGCCTATGTTGAAGGCGGTATTCCTACAGGAGATCCCGATAAACCATATTTGATTACAATGTGTACTGGTGAAACCGATACATGTGACAAAGGAGAAACCGTAATGGTAGGCGATAGTGAATATGTGGGATGGAAATCTGTCGAAAAAGAAACTGCAACATTCGGATTGATTACCGCTGAAGTACGAGGTGAAACAACTGGTGGATTCATAACAGGTGAGGGCGATTTAATCGACCTTTCCGGCTATGGTACTGCAGAGGTAAACTGTGACAAAGAGGGAACTCTGAAAGGAATTCCAGTTGATATTTGCACAGCATACATGGACCCTGTTACTCGCCCAATTCAAGCTAAACTAATCAATAGTGGCGACCTTTTGGATGCCACCCCTGGGGCACTTCCGGTTTACTTTGGCAGTGAAGTTGAAGTGAAGGTAGAGCAATTGAGTGGAGCGATTATTGCAGGAAAATCAGAATCGACTTTTTGGCTAGATACACGCCTCGCATGGGAACAGCAAACACCTCCTACAATGGACAACCTCCAGGAAGTCTTTGTGATAAAAACCGAAGCGGAACTCGATGATGAAACTGCTGAAACTATGGAATCGCAAATTGTTACTAACCAAGATTATTTCACATATTGGACTAATTTTGATACGGATAGTTCATCGTATTATATTGACCAAATCACCGCTGCATTCTACATTCTTGGACTAATCTGCTTACTTGCAGGTGGTGCGATGATTTTCAAAGAGGATTCCGAAGAATCTCACAGTAAGACAAAATGGACTGACCTTACACAGCCAGAACCAATGGTTAAGATGGATGATTTACCTTCAACTGATGAAACCATGGAAGAAATAATTGCGGCAGAATCTGGTTCTGAAGATACCGGAGACGATTCTAAATCCGAAGAAAGTTCTGAGGAAACTGAATGATTTTGAAACCGGTTTTATACAGATTCATTATCCGATATTAAAGTGATATCATTAAGATATCACTAAGTACGAGTGGTTCATCGGCCATAACATGCAGCCTACATCCGTAACAATACCGGCGCAAAACTCGATGCCAGCAAATACACCACAATTCAAAGATAAACCAGGGAGTACCATCAATGGCTTTCTTGGATTATTTTTACACTTAATATTGAGTATTGTAAACATAGGCCTTATGTTCACAGGACCGGGTGCTGCACTCTTATTGATCACCGGCCTATTGTGGCTAGTAATGTGGAACTCATACGTCATCGTTAATCCAAACGAAGCCGTTGTGACACAATTCTTCGGGAAGTACAAATCTACCATCAAGACTGAAGGATTCCAATTCTTCCTAAACCCACTTTATCAGAAATCAAAGATGTCTTTCAAGATCAATAACTTTGAATCTAGCAAACTAAAGGTAAACGATGTCAATGCAAACCCAATCGACATTGCAGCTGTAGTAGTATGGAGAGTATATGATGCTGCAGAGGCCATGTTCGAAGTGGAGAACTATGGCCACTATGTTCAGATTCAAAGTGAGGCTGCACTACGTGAAATGGCAACAAGATATCCTTACGATGCAATCGAAGAGAAGGACATAGGAGGAATCACTCTCTCAAGTAACCAGGATGTAATTGCTAAGGAATTACAGAAGTCAGTTGAGGCTCGCCTAGCACGTGCAGGAATCCAAGTTCTTGAAGCAAGAATCAGTTACCTCGCATATTCTACTGAAATCGCACAGGCAATGCTACGCCGTCAGCAAGCAAGTGCAGTGGTAGCTGCACGACACGAGATCGTCGCTGGTGCAGTTGGAATGGTAGAATTGGCCCTTAACCAACTAAGTAGCAAAGGCATTATTGAACTCGATGAAGATAAGAAAGCAACAATGGTTAGTAACCTGCTAGTTGTACTCTGTTCTGAATCTGATACAACACCTGTAGTAAACACAGGAACATTGTACCAGTGAGCGGATTTAGATGCTTGAACCTAGATCTTTGGTAAATTTCATTGGACCAGCACTTATGCTGCTTTATTTGGGATATTGTTGGGTACACCAGGGTTGTCATCACAAAGGAAAGGGTTGGAAAACAAGAGAAGAATCTCCAAAGGGATTCTGGTTTACGATTGTGCTTTTGTTAGTACTAAGCATTTTAACCATCGTTAACACTCTTTACCCTCTGCATGGAAGAATATGAAGACATTAATTCGAAGGTGGGAATGATGAATATGAGAAACTGTCCAAAATGCGGAAGTTCAGACCTAAAAGCCCCTAGGCACATACGAACGAGAGGTGTAACATCTGCAAAGACTGCGGATTTGAACATCATTACTTGTAACAAATGCAGGTATACAGAATTTTACGAATTGTCTGAAAAAGAACTAGCTCCTATCGACAAAAAGGCTGGCATGATCTTCATTTTTGCTGCAGTACTGCCAACTCTGATTGGTATTGGAGTTTCAGTTTGGTTAATTTGGGGATGAATATTACAAAAAAGAATGAAGTAAGAATTAACAAAAATGGGTGAGAGGATGGAGAAAAAAAAGATTCTTCTTAGGCTTGACCCTAATCTTCACGAGGCCCTAAGAAGGTGGGCTGAAGATGAATTTAGATCTGTTAATTCACACATAGAGTTCCTACTGAAAAAGTCACTAAAGGACAACCGGCGTTCCGATTCAAGTGAAGAATAGAGACTATGGGTCAATGGTGACTGAACTCTAGCCCTGAATTAGGAAATACACAGTTTGAAGTATTGATTTCCTTACGCAGAGTCATGTCGATGCAGAAGAATGCCTTAGGTCGAGAAATAGGAGAGTGCTCTTGCAATCCGATGACTGGCTGGTATAGAGACGGACGTTGCAAAACCGACGAGATGGATAGAGGCTCGCATACAGTTTGCTGCATAGTGAACGAAGAGTTCCTAGAATTTGCACGCTCTAAGGGCAATGACTTGATCACACCCGCTCCGCAATTCAACTTTCCTGGACTGAAGCCAGGAGATTCATGGTGTGTCTGTGCAAGGACTTGGTTAGATGCTCTCAATCATGGCAAAGCATGCCCTGTAGACCTAGAAGCTACAAACATCAAAGCCCTAGAAATCATTCCACTAGAACTACTCGAAGATAGAGCAGTTTGATTATTCACTCTCACTTACAGGTGGATTGACCATAACAGATATCCCTGATTCAGTTACTAACTTTCTAGCGTCTTGCTTTAGGAAAGGGGTGTAAAGAGCAGGCAATAAGAACAGACTTGAGACGAGTGCCAAAACTATTGCAACAACGAAAACTTGCCCGAACAATTGTAGAGGTACAAGAGATGAGAAGTTCAGTACTGAAAATCCACCAGCAGTAGTTAGAGCGGCTCCAAACATTGCACGACCAGTTGTTGCAGCAGATTTTGTAGTCCACTCGGAAGGACTGGCATGCGGCGCATGTACGACCTCTTCTTCCATCCTTGTAGTGAAGTGAACCGCATAATCAACACCTAAACCAAGTGTCAAAGCACCAATCGTAACCGTTTGTGAATTGAGTTGATATCCAGTCAGACCCATGATTCCATACACCCAAACCACTACCACCATCAGAGGAATCCAAGTTACAACTCCTCTTGCTGCACCGCGAACGAAATTCTTCTGGCGCGCGGTGTTTATTCCAACGAGCATTACCAAAATTACTCCTGCAACTGTTGCAGTAGAAATTACAGCAGAATCCGCAACGTCTGCGGTTATTTGGGCAGTAATTAGTGAGCGTCCAGAGATTCGAATCGAATAGTCACCAGGCATATCTCCTTCTAGTTGTGACAAAGCATCACTTAATTCGCCTTCAAAAATTACTGTTGCTCCCCAATCAAGAGTTGCCGCTTGGAAAGAAATTACAGTTTGTGTAGCATCGGAATTGAGGTTTCCAGAAGAGATATTTCGCCCAGCATCACTCAATAACCAGGTTTTGAGCATGTCCCATGAAGCATCAGAATTATCTAACTGGGTCAGCAAATTATCGAGTTCGTCATTTGATGAACGTGATTCTTCTAATATGCCCCAAATACCAATTGGTAAACCATTTATTTCATCCGTACCAGATAACTCTTCGATGATAACAGCATAGACTAATCTCCCTTCAGACGAGATAATATCTCCATCTAAAACGACATACAGAGGAGATGGACTGCTCTGGAACTCATCTGCAATCATCAAGAAATCAGCAACCACTGGAACCGAATCATCAAAGTTATCCCTAGTATCAAATCCAACTTCCAACTGTTGGAAACCAATGAACATTGGAACAGAAATTATCACTGTAACGATCACGACAATAACTGGTTTTTTAGTAAGAGAACCTATCCATTTTGAAATTGGACCAATTTCATTTTTCCCAGATTTAGCCAATGGTAATTTCTTGGGAGGAATTACCATCATTAGAGCAGGGAGAGCAGTAATGCTCAGTAGATAGATGAAGAATAAGCCAATTGCAATTACCGTTCCGAAAGAAACTAAGAATTGTTGGGAAGAGAATCTGAAGGAAAGGAAACCTACCATGTCAGTAAAGATAGCCACCGTCAGTGCTGCAGAAGTTAAAATTGTACCTTTACGTATTGCTAACCGTCTTGCTTCTATCGAGAAATCACGTAGCGTTTCCCGACCTTGGGGGTCATTCTTCTCTTGGCCTTGCAACTCTTCTCTAATTCTGGCAACTACGTGTAAGCCGTAGTCGACACCAATCGCAAGAAGTAAAATCGGAATCGACATCATTGCATTATTGAAAACCATGTTTACTCCAAATAATGTGAGTAAACCAGCCATTCCAAACGTTGATAAAATCGCAAATGAAGTCAATGTCAGGACACTTACAGTATCTCTTTTACTTCGGAATTTAGTCCATAGAATGAAACCAAGAAGTAAAAGACAAATCGAGTTAAGAATCCCTAATTCTTTGCCAAGATTCGCACTTTGCCCAGTAGATAATTGTGAAAATGAAAATACAGATACTCCGGAATCACCAGTCTCTTCAGCAGCTTGTTCAGACAAATCTTCTGCCCACAACGTGACTTTTTCTTGAACGTCTCCGATTACATCAACTCCGTGTTCAGCAGGATCGGTTACAACGACAAAGGTAGTCAAGACTGGCCCATCTGAGGCCCAAGGGTCGTCGGAATCTTCAGCGGGAAGATTCGATACCATCATCGAGCGATAATCAATTGATTGCAACCCTGTCAGCAAACCTAACTTTCCAGCTATTGGCCCAGTTACTGCTGAGATTTCAGATGCATTGGAACCTTGATTCAATGCGTTTAGTTGTCCAATCATTATCCCTAGTGATTTAGATAAGTTGTCACCTGAATCTAATCTTTCTAGCCAAATCGCTGGGTCTTCTGGCTCCCATGAACGTAACTCTTCAGCACTGACAACGCTAGGGGAAGGGATCGAGTTACCAGTTGTAGAGAGAAAATCTAAATTTTCTTGCAAGGTTGAATTATTAGAATTTGCAACATTAGAAATTGCTGAATTCATTTCCAAAATCCAGCCAGAAGCTGTGTCTTGGTCTTGCAGATTATGCCATTGGATTGCAGAACTAGCCATACCATTGTTCGCTTGTATTCCAAATAGCGGATATTGGTACTGATTCAAATCAGGGTTTTCAATCAGAATCGCTTCAAGGATTGCGAATTGTTTCCAAGTTGACTCAATGTACAAATCTCCAGACTCGATATCGTCAATGAAACGAATAAAATCGATTGATGCTTGGTATTCATCCTCAACATCATTTAGCAATCTAACTGTTTCATTATCAGGGAAAAAGGCGTCTTCGCTATTGTCAAAATTAATGAACATTGCATTTGGAGTCAACGCTAGTAGGAACACTACAATCATCGCAAGAGCGGTTTTTGGACGTTCAGAACTGAATCGTGTCATCTCATCGAAAATGTTCTTCATAATTCCACCCTACCCTATACTCTGAGAGTTTCTAGTTATATTGACTTGTTTTGATTCGAGGCTAATGCCTTGGAATAATGTGCATTAGCAATGGTGCCGGGAGCGGGGCTTGAACCCGCGACCTTCGGATGTCTCAGACATGAGAAGGGGCTTTGGTACGTCTCAATTAGCTCCGAAGAGCTGCCCTATGAGTCCGACGCGCCACCAACTACGCCACCCC